>JAEIGA010002010.1_pt1 | contig 32394 bp, 30 predicted proteins | sample 9270691 | NCBI WGS metagenome assembly JAEIGA01 (sample SAMN17057246, study PRJNA624740) | gut metagenome | biome: biome; isolation source: fecal sample | host: Bos grunniens | place: China: Xizang | collected 2019 | reverse complement strand
TTGTCGAAACGGCGGACCTGCACAAAAACACGTGGTCATTCGACATATCCTTGAATGCCACTAAACGATAATTCTCTGGATGAATACCCTTTTTCATTTTCGTCTTTTTGTTATAATTAATATTGCAATAATTAATTCGGCCGCAAAGGTAATACATTTTTTTGTATCTGCAACTACTTACATATATATTTTTCATCAAATGGCCAATCTTAGCCCTTCGACTTAGCCTTTTTTCATAGTTTTTCTTGCGTGACTCGAAATTTTATGCTACCTTTGCACTGATATTGTGGTGTCAAATAGTGCCACAAGCAGTGTCTAACAAAGGGTAAGTAACTATGGACGATGGATTTCATTCCAAAAATAACGGCCGTGTCGTATCTCAATACGATACCCTTTGTCTATGGACTTCAGCACGCAGATAATCTCCGTGCAGACCTTGTGTTAGCACCCCCTGCCGATTGTGCCCGCAACTATATCGAGGGCCGTGCCGACATTGCACTTCTTCCCGCAGCCGTAGTTCCACAACTTCGCGATACAAACATCATCACCGACTACTGTATCGGTGCTGTTGGTGCTGTGCGTACAGTGACCGTTATGTCGAACGAGCCTATCACCTGCACAAAGCGTCTCTGGCTCGACTCGCATTCACGCACTTCGGTGCAGCTCTGTGGCTATCTTGCAAAGCATAAGTGGGGAATATCGCCCGAATGGCTACACTTGGCCGATTATAGTTGTGTGGAGGCCCCTGAGAAGGGAGATGCTTTCCTTCTTATCGGCGACAAGGTCTTCGGCTATGAGGGTAAGTTTCGCTACACCTACGACCTTGCTATCGAGTGGCGTGAGGTGACAAAGCTCCCATTTGCCTTTGCTGTGTGGGTAGCTCGCAAGGGTGTACCTCTCGAGATTACCGACGAGTTGCAGCGTGCTCTCACGTTTGGCATCGAGCATACGTGGGAGGCTGTGGCAGAGTCACGCTACTACGCTCCCGACAATGGCCTTACTGCATATGAGTATCTAACACGCAACATAGACTTTATCCTCGACGAAGAGAAGCATCGTGCTTTGAAGAAGTTCTGGGATGCAGGCATCCGCATAGAGCCGCGATCCTATTAAAGAAGCCGCACGGTGAGTACCGAGCGACTTCTTACCTCCGACCCCTGGGACGTTCATTGTATTCCGTCCTCGTGTGAAGACCCCGACAAGGGGTAGAGTTGAATAAAAAGAATAAAACTATTGGAGGAGATATGATCACAATCTATCTAAAGCAATACAACAAGATTATCCGAAATGCCGATACCGACCTCTTCGACGAGCTCGGCTTCGACGATATTCTCTGGATCGACCTCTTAGACCCCTCGATCAAGGAGCAGAAGGCCGTGGAGAACTTTATGGAGCTGAGCCTGCAGACACGCCAGCAGGTGGAGGAGATCGAGTCGACATCAAAATACTCAGAGACCGAGAACGCTATCATCTCGAACTCTAACTTCTTTGTGCCTCAGGGTGAGTCATTTACCGTTGAGCCAGTGTCGTTTATAATCTCTAACGAAGGTGTGCTTGTCTCGATGCGTCAGGCTGAGTTTCGCACATTCCGCGAGGCGGAGAAGCGTCTGCAGATGAACTATCGTTCATACTCTACGGGTTACCATATCCTCATCTCGTTGCTCGAGGTGCGTATCGACTACGATGCCGACCTCGTGGAGATGGTCGGTAAGCAGGTTGCCGCTGTGAGCAAGGAGATATCGAGTGGTTCGAAGATCGACAAGGAGGTATTGTATCGCATCAACGCCCTGCAGGAGAATACAATGTTGCTTCGTGAGAATATCTTCGACCGCCAGCGTGTGCTCTCGTCAATCTTGCGTTCGGAGCGTTTCCCAAATGATATCTATCCACGTTTGCAGCTGATGCTCAAGGATGTTAACTCGCTCATCAGCCACGCCGACTTCAGCTTCCAGCGTCTGGACTATATTCAGGATGCAGCCCTCGGCCTTATCAATATTGAGCAGAACGAGATCGTTAAGATCTTCTCAGTCGCAGCAGTTATCTTTATGCCAGCGACGCTTGTGGCGAGTATGTATGGTATGAACTTTAAGTTTATGCCCGAGCTACAGTGGGAGTATGGTTATATCTGGGCCATCGCCCTTATGCTCATAGTGTCGGGGTTGACGTTTTGGTTCTTTAAATTCAAAAAATGGCTCTAAAAGTTGCATAGCTGGGCTGCTTTGGTGTTATACACAACCGAGAAATCCTCACATACGTTTTAGTATGCTACGGTTTCTCGGTTTTTCGTATGCCTAAACTTTACCTCTTGACAGCGTCTTGATAAAATTACGTGAGGGGATGGTTGTTATTTGACGAATGTTTGTTACATTTGTAGTCGATTACGACAATAGTCGTAAGGGTATCGACAATGAATAGAATGACAACAAAGAAGAGGCTTGTCCTCGTGCTTATATCAGTAGTGCTACTATCGATGGGATGGCTTGGACTCAGTGGCCTATCACTGCTTGTAGCACTCATTCCGCTACTCATAATCAGCGAACACTACTCCGACTCAACACGCGACTTTTGGCGAATGTCTGGTTGGGGGGCTATGACATTTCTATTGTGGCAGGCTGCAACAGTATGGTGGGTGTGGAATGCTACGCCAATAGGCCCTCTTGCCTCGGCTATTGTCGGCTCGTTCTGGAATCTTGTGCCGCTGATGGTCTATCACTACACCTCGAAGCGTGCCCCACGAGCCTTGGCCTACACGCTATTTGTCGCCCTGTGGCTTGCAACAGAGCATATCTATAACTCTGCAGAGGTGATGACATTCCCCTGGTTGCTTCTCGGCCACGGCTTCTCGAACGATATATGGGCGGTGCAGTGGTATGAGTACACAGGTCTCTTCGGTGGAGCTCTTTGGGTTTTGACCTCGAATGTCGCTCTCTTTGAGATACTTCGCTCCAAGACTAAGACGGCGAAGGTGCGTGCATCGCTTATTGTACTTCTGCCGATGTTGTTCTCCATAGTGCTCTTTTTTAGCTATAAGCCATCGCAGCGTGAGACTATTATCTCTGTTGTGCAGCCTAATGTCCCCTGCTACGCAGAGGAGCGTCAGGCAAGGAATACACAGAACGATGTAAAGATTGTTAAGAGCCTCCTCGATGAGGTGCCTGCCGAGGCGTCGTATGTCCTATTACCTGAGTCGGCACTCTCGTATATCAATGAGTTTGGATCTATCGATGAGGCCTATGTTGCGATGTATGGCACGCAGTTTGAAGCTATGTTTGGCAACAATATGGCCAGCTCGAAACTTATTGCGGGAGCCTCTACAATCAAGAACTATGGTAAGACGCCTGCAACAGATACTGCTCGAGAGTATCGTGGTGGCAACTACTATGACTATTTCAACTCTGCCCTCTTGGTTAATTCCGAGGGTGAGGTGGAGCGTATCTATCATAAGGGTCGCCTTGTGATTGGTGTCGAGGCTGTACCTATGCGTAAGATTTTCAAGCTCTTTGAGGTAGACCTCGGTGGTATCTCAGGGCAGCTTGGCTGGGGTCGCGAGCACCTTGTCTTTGAGAATGGCGATGTCAAGATAGGCCCATCGATCTGCTATGAGGGCATCTATGGCGACTACTTCGCTGGCTTTGCACGCAACGGTGCCGAGGTTATGGCCCTTATCTCGAACGACGGTTGGTGGGGTGACACACCTGGCCATCGTCGCCTTTTCGACTTCGCACGCCTTCGTGCCATCGAGACTCGTCGTAGCATTGCACGTAGTGCAAATACAGGCATCTCAGGCTTCATATCGCCACGTGGCGAGACCATTGGCAAGAGGCTCGAGTGGGACGAGCGTGGTGTGCTCACGGCAAATGTCGAGCTTCGTGACGAGATGACAATCTATACGCTTTATGGCGACTGGATTGCTCGCATCGCGGGATATGTGGCTGTGCTTGCCCTGATGTACTATGTTGCCTATCGCGTGCGTCGCCGCAACCACCTTGTAGATTAAATCATTCAACATTAGATAATTATGAACTATACTGAGACACTCGATTTTCTATTTACCTCTATGCCGTCGTTCCAGAATGTTGGTGGCGACGCTTATAAGCCAGGATTAGAGCGTGTAGCCTCGTTCTGCCAATATTTAGGTAACCCCCAGCGTAACTACTACACTATTCACGTTGCTGGTACCAATGGCAAGGGCTCAGTGTCGCATATGCTCGCCTCGATTCTCCAGCAGGCAGGCTACCGCACAGGACTCTTCACCTCGCCACACCTCTCGGATTTCAGAGAGCGTATTCGTGTCGATGGCGATATGATACCTAAGCAGAAGGTTGTAAACTTTGTGGATAAACACAAGGCGAAGATGAAGGAGCACGACCTCTCGTTCTTTGAGATGACAGCGGCTCTGGCTTTCGACTATTTTGATCAGAGCGATGTCGAGGTGGCAGTAATCGAGACAGGCCTTGGTGGTAGGCTCGATGCTACAAATATCATCACACCAATACTCAGTGTGGTGACAAATATCGGCTTGGAGCATACCGAGTTTTTGGGCGATACGATCGCAAAGATCGCTTCAGAGAAGGCGGGTATCATCAAGAAGAGCATCCCCGTGGTCCTCGGACAGCGTAATGATGAGTATAACGCAGTATTTGCGAAGCGTGCCGAGGAGCTTCACTCGCTGCTCATTTTTGCCGAGGATGAGTGGACGTTAAATGGCGTTGAGCACTACGACGAGGAGAACCAGCACTTCAGCCTCGTGCGTGAGCGTGATCAGCGTATCTATGAACTCGATATCGACCTCCTGGGCGACTACCAGGCACACAACATCGTGACAGTATGTGCCGCTGCCGACTACCTCGCCGAGCACACACCTCTCACAATCTCGCGTCGTGCATTCCGTCAGGGTCTTGCTATGGCCGCTGCCTCTACAGGCCTTGAGGGTCGTTGGCAGGTGCTCTCGCGTGAGCCATACACGGTGTGCGATACGGGTCATAATGTCGATGGTATGCGTTATGTTGTCAAGCAGCTCGAGGCTCTTGAGTGCGAAAAGTTGTATTGCGTTATCGGCTTTGCTCGTGAGAAGGCTCTCGAGAAGATTATGGAGCTTCTCCCTAAGAAGGCACACTACATCTTCACTCGTGCCTCGATCGACCGTGCTCGCCCTGTGGAGGATATTGCAGCTGTTGCCGAGCGTCTTGGTCTCGACTACGAGTGTCAGCCATCGGTAGGCAAGGCTGTGGAGCGTGCTCGCATCCTCGCTACGGCTGATGATGCTATCTTCATTGGCGGTAGCAACTTTATCGTTGCCGAGGTTTAGTTGGTAAGCTATAAACGAAATAGGGGTTATCCACACGGACAACCCCTATTCTTATATATGTGGTAAGATGACTACATCATACCGCCCATACCGCCGCCTGCACTTGCGATTGTTGAAAGAGGACTCTCCTCCTTCTTACTTGCCAAGACGCACTCAGTGGTAAGGAACATCGAAGCGATAGATGCAGCATTCTCCAAAGCTACGCGTGACACCTTTGTTGGGTCGATGATACCTGCTGCGAGCATATCCTCGTAGCGGTCGTCACGAGCGTTGTAGCCAAATGAGCCTGTGCCCTCCTTAACCTTGTTGACAACCACAGAGCCCTCGCCACCAGCATTTGCAACAATCTGACGCAATGGCTCCTCGATGGCACGCTTAACAATCTGAATACCTGTAGTCTGGTCGTCGTTCTCGCCCTTGAGACCCTCGAGGCACTCAACAGCACGGATGTAAGCTACGCCACCACCAGGAACGATACCCTCCTCGACAGCAGCACGTGTAGCAGCCAACGCATCGTCAACACGATCCTTCTTCTCCTTCATCTCAACCTCCGTAGCAGCACCTACATAGAGCACGGCAACGCCACCTGCGAGCTTTGCCAAACGCTCCTGGAGCTTCTCGCGGTCGTAGTCCGATGTAGAGTTCTCGATAGAGGCACGAATCTGCTGTACGCGAGCGTTGATAGCCTCCTTGGTGCCAGCACCGTCGACGATAGTGGTATTCTCCTTGTTCAAGGTAACCTTCTCGGCTGTACCCAACGCCTCGAGGCCAGCATCCTCAATCTTCATACCCTTGTCGGTAGAGATTACTGTAGCACCAGTAAGTGTTGCGATATCCTCCAATATCTCCTTGCGGCGGTCACCAAAGCCTGGAGCCTTGCAAGCTGCAATCTTGAGTGTGCCGCGGAGCTTGTTTACTACAAGTGCTGAAAGAGCCTCGCCGTCAACATCCTCGGCGATGATAAGGAGCGAGCGACCACTCTGAGCAACTGGCTCGAGGATGCCCATAATCTCCTTCATTGTCGATACCTTCTTGTCGGTAATGAGGATGAATGGCTTGTCGAGCTGAGCCTCCATCTTCTCGGTGTCGGTGATGAAGTAGGCAGAGATGTAACCACGGTCGAACTGCATACCCTCGACAACATCTACGTGAGTCTCAGTGCCCTTAGCCTCCTCGACGGTGATAACACCCTCGTTGTTAACCTTAGCCATAGCCTCGGCGATGAGCTTACCAATCTTCGAGTCGTTGTTAGCCGATATTGTTGCTACCTGCTCAATCTTGTCGTTGTCGGTGCCTACAACCTGGCTCTGAGCCTTGAGCGACTCAACAACCTTCTCAACAGCCTTGTCAATACCACGCTTGAGGTCCATAGGGTTAGCACCAGCAGTTACGTTCTTGATACCTACAGAGATGAGCGACTGAGCGAGAACGGTAGCAGTAGTAGTACCATCACCAGCGTCGTCGTTGGTCTTTGACGCCACCTCACGTACCATCTGTGCACCCATATTTGCAAATGTATCCTCGAGCTCTACCTCCTTAGCCACTGTGACACCATCCTTTGTTACGTGTGGAGCACCGAACTTCTTGTCGATGATCACGTTGCGGCCCTTAGGACCGAGTGTTACCTTCACAGCGTTGCATAGAGCGTCAACACCCTCCTTTAGAAGCTCGCGAGCCTCTACGTTATATTTAATCTCTTTAGCCATATATAGTCTCTATATTACTAATTACTCTTTATTAAATTCTAATTGCAAATAATCGAAAGTTGTGTTAGTCGATAACTGCGATGATGTCCGACTGCTTCATCACGAGGTAGTCCTCGCCCTCGTAGTGGAGCTCTGTGCCAGCATACTTGCCATACATTACTGTGTCGCCAACCTTAACCTCCATCTGCACCTCTGCGGTACCTGGGCCAGCGGCGATAACCTTGCCCATAAGGGGCTTCTCCTTAGCTGTGTCAGGGATGAAGAGGCCTCCTGCGGTCTTCTCCTCTGCTGGATTAGGCTTAATCAATACACGATCTGAAAGCGGTTTTACTGCCATAATACTCTTTTAGTTTTATGTTATTTAAATAATTTTCTGTTTCTACGATTCTTAGCAATCACTATGCCATATCGCCATAACTGCCAAAATTATGCAAATATAATGACATTTTGTCATAGTTGGCACTCCTGCTATCTATTATTGTTGGCATAGTTTCAGAAAATTGTGCTATGCACAGCCTCGCATAGGCCTATGACAAAACGAAACAACCCCAAAAGTTGCCTTTTGAGGTTGTTCTATGAATCTGCTATTTTGGAGAGTTGAGGCGGAAACCTATTGTTGCGTACACGCAGAATTTATTCGGTATTGTGGTTGCTGCAGGCGATTTGTAGGTGTCGAGATATCGTGCACCCAAGCCCACGATGACCGATTTTTCCACCTGGAAATTCAGTCCGAGGTCGTAGGCCATAGCTCCCCAGCGACTGCCGAGCGTTGACTGTACTTTAGGAACTATCGCCAAATTCCAATTATCCCTGTTGACCACCCTATACTCTGCACTAAGACCCAAGTATGGTTGTTCCCTGAAGCTGTTGTTTGAGTGAAAGAGTCCTGTGCTCGCTGCCAGAGGTATGTGCAACGACCATCTGTCGTTGAAGTGGTAGCCAAACGAGGCCTCGATATCTACCATACTAAACCTATTGCCCTGAGTAGCTATGGCACTACCCGCTCTTGTCAGGGCCGTGAACGACATATAGTGGCTCTTCTCACTCTTTAATTCTTGTGCCTGTGCTCCGCAAATCGTGCAAATCAAGGCAAATGCAACAACGCAAACGCTTTTGAATTTCATAATTTATCTGTATTTATTACTGTTTGTATATAATTTCGTTATTTAATGATAAATGGCAGTACTTTGTGTTGAGGGAATACTTCGAAAAAGTCATCGCGTGTTATCTCGTTGCCATTGACAATGTAATGTTCGTCTTCCTCAAAGTAACCTGTAAGTGAAAAATCAAGTCTCCACTCATTGTCTCTAAATTTTAGAGTCAGGCTTCCCGATTCACCCTGGTTAAAATCAGAGAAATAGAGAATATAGGGGCTGATACTAGGTCTAGTGTGAAGTGCTAATTCTAAGAATGGTACAGTTCGAGTCTCATCTGTATATTTGTATGTCTGACCGTTGTATATCACCTCTACTTCGTACATTGTGTTTGGGTCGGCCTCGAAGATGTTGACGCCATTTTCGACTATAACAAATGAGAGATATGGAAAGTATCGATCAAAAATTACAATATCTGATTCCGGATTCTTATTGCACGATACCAAGCCCCAAATTAGAGCAAATAAGATTAATAGGCGTTTCATACACGAATAGTTTTGATAGTTGCAGAAAATGCTATAAGTTATACTTAATTATGGAAAAATTTGTTCTGTAATTGCCAGTGTTAGTACCGCCTTCGTCTCCGTATTGATCTTCAATCATATCATTCTCGAGTACTCTTGTGGTGTTGAAAAGTCCATACTTGTAATATCCGCTGCAATCTCCACCCCAACCCATATTACAATGTGGATATGCAGTAATCTCTTGGCTTACCAACTTTGATGATATTATAATGTTATTGTCTTCAACATATTCGTATACGCAGGTTTTGATATCTTTCCAGCCGTCAATCACCCAAGCGTGTTCGTCATCATCTAATTCATTTGTCGTATTTTTAGTATCTCTGCCATATACAAAAACTGGCTTATTGTATAACACCATATTGTAGGCAGTAGGTGCTGTCATTGATATATAATCTACTTTTTTATAACCACATCGTTTCATTACGTTCATTGCTTCCGAGACAGGAATATATGTTCCTGAGAGCTTGTAGGTATGTTTCATATTTGAGGTTAATGAGTAAAGAAACTCATATAAGTGGTTTTTTGCGAGTACTGATAAATCAGAACTAGCATATATTGTGTTTTGTCCTATGAGACTCCAGTAAAAATTTTTATTACCAACACTTATTATTGACGCAGGAATTTTATGGTAGTTTAGTATTTGTGCAAGAGCTATGGTTGTGCATCCAACATATGGAGTGAAATATGTGTTTGTATCTTCATCCAGTTCTTCGTTAAATTTACTGTTGTACGGATCGCTTTGATTCCATTGTGTAGCTAGAAGTGGCTTTATCTCGTTTAATAATGTATAGTATGTTTTTCTGTAAGTAATATCGGTTCTAAGTTCTTCGTCAGGCAGTAAGTTATATGTATTAATACTATTTATTGCATCCATAGTAATTATATTCGCTACGAAGGATGTGATGTCATTGCTATTATTATTATTAAAATCTGCTGCAGTTAATACGGTGCAATCCAAAACGGCAAATACTTGGTCAATTCTGGAGTCTGCTCCTATAACTGCAGAGCCCATATTGTCTTCGAATTCTACAATATAAAATAGGTCTTCGATGTCGTTAGTTGATGATCGAGTATTGTATATATCGCTGCATTTTACGCAATTAATAGATTTAACACTTCTATTCTTAGATCTTGTCTGATCAGAATCGAACGTTGATAAAAATGACTCTAATCTTACGAGAGCCTGTTCTTCACTAATAGAAAATGATTGGCTGTTCTTGTCAGAGTTGTTTTCGAATATAATTGTGTTATCCGAGAAATCAGTTTGACAAGATACAACGATCATTACAAGAGCAATTACAAGAATAAAAATCTTTTTCATAGTTTATAACGATAAATATTTATAATTATTGTTTTAGATAGTAAAATAGCCTGTATATTTGTCGTTACCTATTGTAATATTTATTTCATAGAATCCTTCGTCATCTGATATGTGAATTATTGCTATGTTGCTATCTGTGATGTATTCGTGCCAACTCTCTGCTGTATTGTGATTCCATATCAAAACATCTGCGGAGTCTATTTCAGAATTTAAAATGATTGTGACAACCCCGTTACAGTAGTATGCTTCAATATGATCTCTTAGAGATAGAGGTTTTGTGTTGGAGCTAATACCATTATCCTTGTCCTTTTTTATTGGAATTGGGATTTGATTGTTAGAGTCTAAGAGTGGAGATGCTTGAGCAAATGCCGCAGAGAAAATAGTTAGAATGCAAAATAAAAGCCTTGTCATATGGTTTGTGTTTTGAGATATTTTACAATTGCAAATTTGAGAATTATATTTGGAAATGAGAAAAATGAACGGCAAAAAGATTTCTCCCTGCTACTTTGTAATACGCTGAATGTCAAATAAATACAAGTGGGAGAAAATAGAATTTTTCTCCCACTTGTAAATCAGGTAGTTACGACCTCTAATTAGTATGTTATTTTCTATGTTTTTTACAGATGTTTTATCAAAGTCTCACAATCCTTAGACTCGCTACTGCGAATAACAGACTTGATTTTATACTTGTCTTTTGAGATTTGTATTGGAGAGCTATTCATAAATAGTGCTATGGCTCTAAGGGAAAAGCCAGCGTAAGCATATAGTGCGATTCTTTTCTGTCTGTCAGTAAGTCGAGGACACTGCTCGTTCAGTTTAGTGATGATGTGGTCTCGATATTCATCAACAATGTTTTCAAGCTCGTTGATTCTCCTTTTGTCATTCTTAATAGATTCGATGGTGTTGTGTAGTTGCTCAAAGACAATCTTCATCTGTCGAGTAGAGCCAGAGCTGTCATAGTAGATATCGTATATGTCGTTTAATTCCTCAAATCGAGATTTGTACAGCTTATCGATCATATCGCTCATCTGAATAGGCGTATTTCGAGATGTCATATTGAGCTCCTCGATTGATGCGATGTATTGTTCAATATCTCTCTTTTGTTTCGATATTTTTCGTAAGAAGAGTAAAACTACAATAATGAGTGCGAAGATAAATGTGAAAACGAGAACGATATTACGTAGTCTGATGTACCTATTGTGCATTATTAGAGCCTCATTTTCCTGCTTGCGTAGTTCTAACAGCGAATTAAGAGTTGGGGCAGCCAGTGATGATAGCACCAACTCATTTTGTAGTATTAGGAGCTTCTCAAGGTGTGATAGTGTACTCTTGTCGTCTCCTAATGTACGGTATACATTGTAGTATGCTTGCTCAAGATCTATAGGGTCTACACCATATTGAGTTGCAAGCTTGAGTGATTCTATAGCATCCTCTGCCCTTTTGTTAAAAGCCTGAGCATAAGATCTATAGTAATGATATGAACAAGGCTCAGTTTTCAATAACTCTTCATATTCAAAAAATAGCTCAGTAGATTTCGCTAATTCGTTTGTCGAAGTGTAGAGCTCGAGTAGCAGAAGAACATTCTCTGCTGTGAAGTCGTGTAGATTGTTTGTTGTTGCGTAATTGAGAGCTTCAGTAAGGTATGATGTTGCCTCCTTGAAACTATGGGAGTGTATCAGGGTTTGTCCAATTTGCGTGTTGCAATAGATGGTGTGATACTCTAAATCTGCTTCTCTAAAATTATGTTGTGCTTTTTGGTACTCCTCAAGTGCATTCTGAAAAAGACACTCACTGCCGTATATCTCTGCCTTTGTGCGATGTACAAGGCCTCGAAGTCGGGGATTGTTGAAGCGTTGAAGTGACTTCTCAGCTTCAGTAAGTGAGTTCATTGCCTCGACAATATAGCCCTCATCTTTCATCGAGATCGCATGTATGTAGAGTGCTCGAGCACGCTTTGCGTGGTCATCGCTTGTGAGGTAGTAGTCACATAGAGGTTGTGTGAGCGAGTCGCAACTGGGAACGATGCGATTGTAGTAGTATGCCTCAGCCATAACAAGACGATAATGTGCTATATCGCCTTCGTTATGGATACTTTTGTAGTCTATTGATTGCATAATCTCGAGTGCCGAGTCGGGATGGTCAATCATCATCTTCTCGGCACGGCTGATTTGTTGCTTAGTATGCTCGTCGGTATTGCAACCTATAAGCAGTATGCCACAGAGCATTATGACGTGGAGTAGTAGTCTCATTTTAGTGTTGCTTATTTCTCATACTTATCGCCCCATAATGCACGCATACGCTCGGCAATCTTTGCCTCCTGGGCATTATGCTCGTTGGGGGTGTAGAAGCGTGTACCTGACAGCGAGTCGGGAAGGAACTCTTGACGCACGAAGTTGCCAGCATAGTCGTGGGCATATTTGTAGTCGGCACCATAGCCGAGTTTATCCATAAGTTTGGTCGGGGCGTTACGCAGGTGGAGGGGTACAGGACGATTTGTTGTGTCCTTCTCAACCATTGCAAGAGCCTGATTAATAGCTTTATATGCCGAGTTGCTCTTAGGGCTTGTGGCAAGGTATATCGTTGTCTCGGCCAGCGTGATACGTGCCTCGGGCATACCAATCTTATGCACAGTGTCGAAGCAGGCATTGGCCAATAGTAGGGCGTTAGGGTTTGCAAGGCTCACATCCTCCGAGGCAAGAATCACCAGGCGGCGAGCAATGAAGCGTGGCTCCTCGCCACCTGCAAGCATACGGGCGAGGTAGTAGATGGCAGCATTAGGGTCACTGCCACGCACCGACTTGATAAATGCTGAGATAACATCGTAGTGCTGCTCACCCGACTTGTCGTACAAGGCGATATTCTGTTGCAGGCACTCGGTGATATGTTCGTCATCGATAACCACATCGCCATCCGTAGCTCCCATAACGATGTCGAGGATGTTGAGCAGCTTGCGTGCATCGCCACCCGAGAAGCGGAAGAGGGCCTCGGTCTCACGCACCTCGATATGGCGTTTTGCAAGCTCCTCGTCGGTGCTAAGAGCTCTGTCGAGCAGCGTCTGCAGCTCCTCGTCGACCATAGGTTTGAGGACATACACCTGGCAGCGGCTCAAGAGTGGCGAGATGACCTCGAACGAGGGGTTCTCAGTCGTTGCACCAATAAGCGTTATTATGCCCTGCTCCACAGCACCCAGCAACGAGTCCTGCTGAGACTTGTTAAAGCGATGGATCTCGTCGATAAAGAGGAATGCCGAGCGGGCACTAAAGAGATGTTGATTCTTAGCTTTTTCGATCACCTCACGCACATCCTTCACGCCCGATGTCACAGCAGATAGGGTGTAGAATGGGCGGTCGAGTGCCGAGGCAACAATCTTAGCCAGCGTAGTCTTACCTACACCCGGAGGACCCCACAATATGAATGAGGGGACACTCCCCGTGGCGATGAATTTGCGGAACACGCCATTCTCACCCACAAGGTGCTTCTGTCCTATGTAGTCGTCGAGGCTCTGAGGTCTAAGACGCTCGGCTAAAGGTTGCTGTGCCATATGCTAACTATAATGAAGTGGGGGAGCCTTTGACAACTACCCCCACGATGTATTAACTAATGATTGATCGCCTGCTGCTTGTTTGGGTCGTGCTTATATTTGAACAGCACCCAAAACAGAAGTGCTACAACAAGGGCGTAGCCAGCAAAGGCGAGCCACGTATGACTCCAGCCCTGAGCAACCTCGATGCCGTTGGTAACAACGCCCTCAGCATCTACAACGTTCTGTGGCACGAAGTGGTTGACAACAGCCTGAGCACCGAGTGTACCCACTGTAGCACCGATACCATTGGTCATAATCATAAAGAGACCCTGTGCCGATGAACGCATCTGGCCGCTGGTGTTCTCGTTAACAAAGAGTGAGCCCGAGATATTGAAGAAGTCGAAGGCAACGCCGTAGACAATCATTGAGAGGATAAACATCCACAATCCCGAGCCTGGGTTGCCAAGACCGAAGAGTCCGAAGCGGAGTACCCACGCAAACATCGCGATGAGCATAACACGCTTAATACCGAAACGCTTGAGACAGAATGGAATAAGCAGAATGCAGAGCGTCTCCGACACCTGCGATAGTGAGATAAGGGCGTTGGCGTGGTTAGCACCAAACGTGTCGGCAAATTCGGGGATAGCCTTGAACGAGGTGATAAAACCATTAGCAAAACCATTAGTGATCTGGAGCGATACGCCGAGCAGCATCGAGAAGATGAAGAACATTGCCATCTGCTTATTCTTGAAGAGTTTGAAGGCGTCGAGACCCAGACGCTGCGAGAAGCTCATATTGCCCTCGGCTTTGCTCACTGGGCAGTTAGGCAGAATCTGTGCGTAGAGTGCCAAGACGATGCCGATAGCGGCACACTGGTAGAACTGCACAGGGCTTGCCTGGAAGCCTGCAAAGTCGCACACGAGCATTGCCACGATAAAGCCCACTGTGCCGAATACGCGAATAGGAGGAAAGGCCTTGACGGTGTCGAGACCATTCTGCTCCAACGAGGTGTAGGCCACAGAGTTTGACAGTGCGAGCGTAGGCATATAGAAGGCCACGCTAATAGAGTATAGTGTGAACATTGGCCAAAGCATACCATTTTGTCCGCAGTAGCCGGCACCTGCGATGAAGAGTGCTGCGATACCGTGGCAGAGACCCAAGAGTCGCTGTGCAGGTATCCATTTGTCGGCGATGATACCCATAATTGCGGGCATAAACATCGATACCACGCCCTGCATAGCGTAGAACCAACCAATCAATTCGCCATACCCCTCAGAGAAGAGATAGCCACCCATAGAAGTTAGGTATGAACCCCAGACTGCAAACTGCAAAAAGTTCATCACTATCAGCTTTGTCTTTATATTGCTCATAATCAGCGTGTTTATATGTGTTAATAAAACTTCTAACAAGAAAACTTAACAAAGATATGAAATTTTTTTCACTTTTTTCTTTGCAAATCAAAAATATTATTCTACTTTTGCACCGTCAAAACAAATATTGGGCTATGGTGTAATGGTAACACTACAGATTCTGGTCCTGTCATTCTTGGTTCGAATCCAGGTAGCCCAACTGAAACGACTCTCATACGAGGGTCGTTTTTTTTTGTTTTATGTCTGGCGTCGGTTGGTGAGCACTGCGTACCTCTGATGTCGCCACCTATGCAAGCATTGTGCAAGGGTCCGACATAGATAACGAATTTAGGGAACTTAGAGCCTCCGTTGCCAATGTCAAGCACTGCACAGGAATCTCTAACTTCCCTAATCTCCTAAAATATCAATCAATGATATGCTCTTGATTACCTCTTTGCTTGTACCGCGACATTGCGTGCCTCGGGGCGTCCGTCTGCAGAGACAACAACATCGTAGCTGACGCACCAATTGTGCTTCAGTGTGCGGAAGCCATCGCTCTGGATGGCTGTATAGTGGACATAGACATCGACACTGTCGCTGCCGGTGATAAAACCGTAGCCTCGCTTGGCATCGAACCATTTAACACGTCCCTGCATAGCAATAAGTTTTTAAACGCAAGTGTAAAGTTACAAAATTTATTTCGTTGAGCAATACTAAAAGGTAATTTTTGCTGTTTTATTTGTAGATTCCCTAAAAAACTATTACATTTGTACAAAATGTATATAAAAAACGTGTGAACTATGAATATGAAGTGGAAGATAGCTTTGTTGACATTGCTTGGTTTTTCAACAGCTGCGTGCTGCAACACTAAGAAGTTGGGCAAGACAGAGGATGCTAAGTTGGATAATGTGGAGAGCGAGACAGAAGATCCACGTATTATGCTGATGTATGGCGTGCCATTCCCTGATGGACAGGTTGCTCGTCCTGTGGAGGATGCTGAGTCAGTAGAAGCTAACAAGGATGGTGTGCCATTCCCTGATGGTCGCGTTGCTCATCCTATCTCTGAAGAGGAGGCAGCCAAGGTTATCGAGCAGTTGAAGGCCGAGGAGGCTGCAAAGACTGAGGAGCAGAAGTAGCCTCAAGGCTGTAAATATTATATTGACAACTGTGAAAGGAAAACGATTAGGACTCCGTAAATATCTGGGTCTAAAGTTGTTTAAGAGCGTTAGGCGTCAGGTTGTCGAGCGTCATTCGTTGCGTACACTCTTTTGGGAGTGTACGCTTCGTTGTAATCTTAGATGTAGGCACTGCGGTAGCGACTGTCGCACCGACTCGGAGCTTCGCGATATGCCTCTCGAGGATTTCCTCCACGTGCTCGACACCGAGATTACGCCTAATGTCGATCCTGAGAAGCTGCTCATAATCTTCTCGGGAGGCGAGGTACTCGTACGTGATGACCTTGAGCGTGCTGGTTATGAGGTCACCAAGCGAGGCTATAAGTGGGGTATGGTGACCAATGGTATGGCTCTCACACCCAAGCGTTTCGATGCTCTGCTCAAGGCAGGCCTCAGGTCAGTGTCGGTAAGTTTCGATGGCTTTGAGCCTATCCACAACGCCATTCGCCAGAATCCTCTGAGCTACGAACGTGCTCTTGCGGCACTACGTATGATTAGCAAGTCAGGCATCGCCTACGATGCCATCACTTGTGTTACCCCAGAGCTTGTTTCGCGTCTTGACGAGTGGAAAGAACTACTTATTAATGAGGGTATTAAAAATTGGAGAATATTCTCTATATTTCCTGCTGGCCGTGCCAAACGTGACGATAAGCTCCATCTCTCAGCAGAGGATTTTCGTCGCGTTATGGAGTTTATACGCACTACGCGTCTTGAGGGTCGCATAAACCTCAGCTATGCTTGCGAGGGCTTCCTCGGTGGCTACGAGAGCGAGGTGCGTGACCACTTCTATATGTGTGCTGCGGGCGTTAACGTAGCCTCTATTCGTGTCAATGGCGACATCTCTGGCTGCACTAGCGTGAGGGCAAACTACACGCAAGGCAACATCTACACAGATAACTTCTGGGGTGTATGGCAAAACCGCTTCGAGAAGTTCCGCAACCGCGAGTGGGCCAAGTGTGGCGAGTGTAAAGATTGCAAGGCGTGGCAGTTTTGTGAGGGTGGCGGTATGCACCTACGTGATGATGAGGGGAAGTTAATGTATTGCCACTACAAAATGCTCAAATAGAAGTTGTCTACCAAGGCTACTTTGTCGTTAGTCTTGCACTTAAAATAACCATATATATAATAATGGGCTGTTGATTCATCAACAGCCCATTATTAGTTAAATCTCCACCAAGCGATTCTTGATGGCATACACCACGAGGTTTGCCGTATTTTTGCAACCCGTCTTCTCGAGGATGTTGGCACGATGCTTATCGACCGTACGCTTCGAGATGAATAGTTTGTCGGCAATCTCCTGGTTCGACAATCCACGACACACCTCTACCAAGATCTCAATCTCACGCTCCGAGAGAGCATCCTCGTCGTTCGAGACGGTTGTTGCCAAGCGGCTCATATTGCGTGTGAGTGAGTCGAGAAGTGCCGAGCTAAAGTAGCTATCGCCAGCCATAGCAGTGTCGATAGCGGCATATACCTCCTCGATATCCGAATCCTTAAGCAGGAAGCCTGAGGCACCGCACTCGACCATTAGCGAGTAGAAGTGCTCGTCGCCATACATCGAGAGCGTGATGATGCGTAACTCAGGACGCTCGGCAAGGGCACGACGTGTGGTCTCGGAGCCGTCGATACCAGGCATCGAGATATCCATAAATACCACGTCTATATCGGTGTGTGGCAAGATAGCCAAAAACTCCTCACCACTACCTACGTCGGCAACAACCTCATAGCAAGGGTGCTGCGAGAGTAGGCCAACAAGACCACTACGAAAGAGTGTGTGGTCGTCAACAAGTGCGATTTTAACTTTTCTCTCCATTTCTCTCCATTATCTTTAGTCGTCTAATATCACGTTGCGACATCTGAAGCATCTTGGTGCTTGTCGATACGACGATGTGAGCCGACATACCTTCACCCTTGCGGCTTGTCAGGCGAAACTTGCCGCCGAGTGACTGCACACGTGAGCGTATGTTCGACAGGCCCATGCCACTATCGCTGACCTTCTCGGTAATGAATCCACAGCCATTGTCTGAGTAGTCGAGCGTGATATGGTCGTTGTTCTCTTTTAGTTCAATGCAAATCTTTGAGCCTCCTGAGTGCTTCAGCGAGTTGTTGATAAGCTCGCAGACCACGCGGTAGATTATGACCTCGATGTTTGAGTCGAAGCGTCTGTCTGCAAGCGATGTCTTAAACTCGATGTCGATGTCGTGGAGCGATCTTGTGCGGTCGACAAAGTTTTTGATGCCACGCATAAGGCCGAAGTTGTTGAGCACGTGTGGCGAGAGGTTATTCGATATGTCGCGTAGCGAGCGTATCGCCTCGTCGATTACCGCTGCTGTACTCTGTAGTGTAGCCCTGTCACGCTCGCTGAGATCAGCACGCGAGAGTGCAGAGAGCGACATCTTAGCAGACGAGAGTAGAGGACCAAGACCGTCGTGAAGCTCTCGCGAGATAGATGTTCGTGAACGCTCCTCTGTGCGTATCACGGCAGTCATAAGTTGGTTTTCGAGTAGTCGGCGGTGGTAGGTCATACGGTCGACGTGGTTGACAAGCAGACGGGCACAAACTACTCCTGTGGAGAAGCATACCGAAACGAGGATTCCAATCCAGGCGAAGGTGAGGTCCGACACCTCAAAGCCATCGAATAGCCTTAGTTGCAATACACGTTCGACACTCAGGGTTAAAAGACCTATGATGCACGATATCCACAAGAGGCTATACTTAGTCTCGCGGATAAGCAGCAGTGCCATAACCATCGCTACAAGCTGCATAACGATGGCCACAATCATCAATATCTCAACGCCCGACATCTATAGAATCGCTCTACTTAATAATTCCGTTGAGGCTTCTCAACATTGCGTAGTCGGTCATATCGACCTGTACGGGGACTACGGCAACATAGTTATGTGACAATGCCCACTCATCTGTATCTTCGGCTTCGGGCTCAGCATTCTGGAATGCTCCTGTGAGCCAGAAGTAGTCGCGACCGTGAGGGTCTTGACGTGCGTAGAAGTCCTCACGCCAGAAGCCTCGTGTCTGTCGCGAGAGGCGGATGCCCTGAATCTCAGATACTGCACAACGTGGGAAGTTGACATTGAGGCATAGTGGTCGTGGCAGCGACGCCTCAGCTTCGAGCACCGAGCTGATAATCTTACGACCATACTCCACAGCACCCTCAAAATCGGCATCTGCATCGTGGTCATCGAGCGAGAGGCCTATCGAAGGGACTCCGTAGAAGCTACCCTCGATGGCTGCACCCATAGTTCCCGAGTACATAACATTCACCGCTGCATTTGAGCCGTGGTTAATACCCGAGAGCACAAGGTCTACCCTTTGGTCTGAGAAGAAGTGGTCGAAGGCGATCTTGGCACAATCCACGGGGGTGCCCGAGAAGGCGTATATCTCGACACCATCGCGGCTCTCCACCTGACGTAGGAAGAGTGGCTGGTTGATTGTTATCGCTTGGCTCATACCGCTCTGCACCCTATCGGGGGCGATGGCGATGACGCGACCAAACTCGCTGGCAAGATCCACCAAGTGGCGAAAGCCCTTTGAGAGGTAGCTGTCGTCGTTGGTGATGAATATAAGTCTCTCTTGTTGCATAATCGTTCAATTGTTACTATCCGAAATAGATGTTCTCATCCTCGGTACTTGCGTCGAGGCGTATGGCAATCATAATGAGTATTGTCATCGCCACAAGCGACGAGCCTCCGTAGCTCATCAAAGGCAGTGGGATACCCATCACGGGCATCAGGCCGATGGTCATACCTATATTTACCCACACGTGGAAGAGCAGAATCGCCGCCACAGCGTAGCAGTAGACTCTGCCGAAGGGCTCTTTGATGCGTTCGCCCATACGCATAAGGCGTAGGATGAGGGCAATGTAGAGCAGCACTACGATAGATGTTCCAAAGAATCCCCACTCCTCGCCTACGGTGCAGAAGATGAAGTCGGTGTGCTTCTCTGGTAGGTAGTCGTACTTTGTCTGTGTGCCCTCAAGAAAACCCTTGCCCCACATACCTCCCGAGCCGATGGCAATGAGCGACTGGTTCACGTTGTAGTCGATACCCTTAGGATCGCTCTTGACTCCTACGTATGTAAGTATTCGATCCTGCTGGTGCGACTTAAGATTGGAGAAGAGCACGCTGCAGGTAGGCACAAATATCATTGCGTAGACAAAGAGTATGATGGGCCAGAGCAGCACCATCGCTCGCATCTTAATAGCCACTACACCTAAGATGACAGCCGCCACACCGCAGGTGATCATCAGTGATGCGTAGCCGCTAAGAGGGGTGAGAACAGCAATAAGGAGTGTCACGAGGAGTATCGACGAAAGTATGCGAACGTGCATAACAACCTCGCCTGTCTTGAAGATGCTGTAGAGCATAAAGGCTACAAGAAGTATGAGGAACAACGCTCCGTGAGTAAAGATGAAGGAGCTGATGAAGAGCAGCACCGTAAATATTGCAGGGAAGTACAGATACTTTGTCAATCCTTCACGTACGCACACGAAGAGGAACGAGCAGAGCACAAGGGCCGAGCCCGTATCGTTCTGGATGATGATGATGATGATGGGTATGAATATCACGAGGGCCACCTTCACAAGGTCGCGAACACGATTCATACTAAACGAGTAGTCGCTCATCACGCGTGCCAACATAAGTGCCGTGGCGATCTTCACAAACTCCACGGGCTGCATTCTGATGCCTCCGATCTCAAACCAGGCTGTGGCGCCGTTAACCTTCTTACCAAATATGAAGAGTGCCAAGAGGAGTAGAATACCAACAATATAGGCTGGATAGGCAAACATATGGAAGTAGCTACGCTCAAGAAGCAGTATGACAAGACCCACTACCGAGGCGATGCCAAACCACATAATCTGCTTCATATAGTTATTGCTTAGCGAGAATACATTCTCGACATCGATGTCATACGAAGCCGATGTGATGCAGACAATGCCCGCAATAACGAGGATAAAGTATAGGCCGAGGGCCACAAGGTCGACACGTCCAAAGAGCGAGTTCGACTGACGACCACCAGAGTAGGCGGAGTTGTTATAAAGTGACATCATAGCCTCTACTTTTTAGGGTGTTTCTCATCATACTTACGCTGCTTAGCATCGTAGTAGCCATAGTTGATTGTATATTTGAGCACGCGATCGAGCATCTCGGGACGCTGGATGGTGTCTGTTAAATAGAGCTCCTCGATGAGGCTGGCAATAGGCACGGCGATCTCCGAACCAAAGCCACCGTGCTCGATATATACGGTGATTGCAATCTTCGGATTGTTGCGAGGTGCAAACGAGATGAATGTCGAGTGGTCGGGATAGCGATATCCATTAGGCGTGCGGCGGTAGTGCTCGGCAGTACCCGTCTTACCACACACATCCCAACCCTCGAGCTTAGCTGCACGCGACGTACCACCATCGTTAACACTCTGCCACATACCGTCGATAATCGGTGCATAGTTCTTCTCCGAGACCATCGTGTAGTGACGCTCGTAGAAGCGGCGGTCGATAGAGTCCTGGCCATCAATAGCCTTGATGATATGAGGAGTGTAGTAGTAGCCTCGATTGGCAATAATTGCTGCAAGGTTGGCCATCTGAAGAGGTGTACAAGCCATCTCGCCCTGGCCAATGGCACACGACATCGCCGTACCCCAGTTCCACCGTCCGTCGTAGGCCTTGTCGTAGAACTCTGTAGTTGGCACAAAGCCCCTACTCTCGCCATAGAGGTCGCAGCCGAGACGTTCGCCAAAACCGAAACTCTTGACATACTCACTCCAGCGACGTACACCCTCCTTCACGCTACCATACTTAGGACTTGTGATGATGTTTTTGAAGACATAGCAGAAGTAGGCGTTGCACGACTCTGCAACAGCACGTCGCAGGTCGAGAGGCGAGGCGTGGGAGTGGCAACCCATCGTACGCTTACCGTAGGTGTAACCCATATTGCAGGGGTATTTGTCATTTGGAGAGAGCACACCCTCCTCAAGGCCGATAAGACCCTGCACGAGTTTAAACGTTGAGCCTGGTGCGTAGTGCTCCTTGAGGGCACGCGTAAACTGTGGCTGTCGCTGGTTGCGTGTCATCTCGATTACGTTCTCGTTACGCTGACGACCCACCATCAAGTCGGGGTTATATGTTGGCGATGACACCATAACAAGAATCTCGCCCGTAGATGGCTCGATGGCCACCACGGCACCTACCTTGCCAACCATAAGCCTCTCGGCGAACTCCTGAAGGCGTGCATCAATCGTAGATGTCAGCTGAGTGCCCTTCACTGGCAGTACGTCGAGTGTTCCATCCTTGTATGGGCCAACAATGGCACCACGCGTATCCTTGGCGTGGTAGCTTATACCCTTCTCGCCACGAAGCAGAGTCTCGTAGGCCGACTCCACGCCTCCGATACCAATGTAGTCACCCGCAGAGTAGTAGTCCCACTTGTCGATCTGTCGCTGGTCAACCTCACTCACGTAGCCCAGCAGGTTGCCACCCACCTGGCGTGGGTACTCACGAGCTGTTCGGAAGCGGGTGTAGAAGCCCTTGAAGTCGCTCTCGTCCAAGATGAGCTTGGCCTCCTGTGAGAGGTAGCCCACAACGAGGTGTGGCTGTCGGGAGTTAGGGCCGGCACGACGCAACTCACGACGGAGCTTATCCATCGAGATGTTGAGGATGGTGGCCAAACGCACCGAGTCGAAGCCCTCGCGAGGAATGTCACGCGTAACGACCATCACGTCGTAGCACACACGGCTACGGATGAGATACTCACCACGACGGTCGAGCACCTCGCCACGCATCGGATAGTCGATGTCGATACGCATAATATTAGCCTCGGCCAACTCCTTGTATTTATCTTCGACGATCTGTATGTAGAAGAGGCGGGCGAGGATTGCTATAGCGGCAATAAGCACCACATACTGCAATCGATGATAACGCTGAATGCCTTTATTGTTTGCCATTAGATCGAGACTTTAGAGGTAAAGAGACGCACGATAGGCCACGACAATAGTAGTGAGCAGAGTGTACTCAGCAGGATTGTCGCAACCAAACGACCAAAGTTCGCCATCGAGAGGGTCTCCATCGCAAAGAAGAGCGTGTGGTGCAGAAGAAGTGCCACGCCAATGTAGAGCATCAACTGCCCAAGACGCATACGCGAGAAGAGCTGCGACTGGTCGCTCGACTCCACCGAGCGGTGTGTCGTAGCATAGAGCAGCGTGCGGCGAAGTAGAGCTATGGGGAGCAGCGTGAGGACATAGAGGCCCGAGCCACCGAGCATAATATCCAAGACGAGGGCCACAGCATAGCTCACCAAGAGCACCCACACTGACTTCCACTCAACGGGCAGCAGAAGCACTGCCAATGGGAAGATCATCGGACGAATAAGGATAGATATTGAGGCTCCGAGGTCGATGTTGTCGAGCAGAAATACCTGCACCAACACTACCGCGAGAACCAACCATATATAGGGGATGTACTTATACATTGTTCAACTATTTTGTGCCGTTTGACGATGACTGAATATCGAGGTTGTCCATAAGCGACTCAATCTCGCCGTAGTGCGTATTCTCGACGATGAGCACGTTGTCAAGTGCCGACATATCGACTGCCAGCTTTAGGCGTGCTGAGTAGGCCGTCTTTGCGGCGTTGTGTTCAAAACTCTCGATATGTCCTACGATGACACCCTTCGGCATACGCTCCGACCACGCCTCGACAGCCATACCCACTTCGGGTTGTGCGTAGGTCGAGACATCAAGTATGTCGACGTGGTAGGGCGATTCGCCCGACCAGCGTAACGAGCAGGTGTAGTTGGTCATCTGGAGGCTACCACCCATCGTAAACTCGGTGTTGAGCACAGGCATAGCCACGCAGTAACGCTCCGAGACCTCGATGATGTAGCCCACAAGATTTTTGTCGGGGGTTATGACACCCATATTCTTCTTGATGCCGTCACGCTCACCCTTGTCCAAGATGATGTAGTTGCGAAGGTGACTGATGGTCATCGAGGCAACGCGAGCAGGGTAGTATCGGTAGTGAAGATCGCCCTCGTCGGCCATCTTACGCTGCCACGACTCCTCAGTATAGTCGGCCAGCAACTCACGCTCACGCTCCAATGTCTGCTCCAACTCTGCAACACGGTGTGTGAGCATATTGTTTTCGCCAGGGAGCGAGAAGAAGTGGTCGATGTTTGTGATCTTCTTGCTGATGTAGCCACCAACAGCCGTTGTGCGTGAGAGAATCTTGGCCTCGGTATAGGGTGAGGATGTGGCGTACTGCCAGAGGGCAATGCTCTCAAGCAAGATGAAGAGCAGCACCACGTAGATACGCTTAATGAACTCTAAAAGCCTATTCATAATTTTCGTTCAAAAGAGGTTTTTTGACACCTTGTCGCAAAACCTCCATTACTTCGAAACGTGTATAACAGCACTGGGCTCTGAGTTATACACGTTCCGATAATTTTTATTCTGCGGAGCCTCTCGCTCCAGGGTTTGGCTTAGCTGTTCGACTACTTGTCGCCACCCATAAGGAATGAGAAGTTGCCGATATTCTTGAGTGCGATGCCAGTACCACGAGCAATAGCACGCAGCGGATCCTCGGCAATGTGAACAGGCAAACCAGACTTCTTGGTGAGTCGCTTGTCGAGACCCTTGATCAAGGCACCACCACCTGCCAAGTAGACGCCATTCTTCACAACATCTGAGTACAACTCTGGTGGCATCTCCTCGAGTACCTTCATTAGGGCGTTGTCGAGCTTCACGAGCGACTTGTCGAGAGCGTAGGCAATCTCGCTATATGTGAGGGTCACTGTCTGTGGCTGTGATGTGAGCATATTGGAACCAGTGAAGATGTAGTCCTCAGGCTCGTTGTCGAGCTCAGGTACTGCAGCACCGATGGCACACTTAATCTCCTCGGCAGTACGCTCACCAATCTTCACGCCGTGCTGCTGACGGATGTAGTTCTGGATATCTGAGGTGAAGACATCTCCAGCAACGTTGATAGACTCCGAGCATACGATACCACCCAACGAGATACAAGCGATCTCTGAGGTACCACCACCGATGTCGATGATGAGGTTACCCTCTGGGGCCTCCACATCGAGACCAGCACCGAGAGCAGCAGCCATAGGCTCGAACACGAGGTAGATCTCGCGACCACCAGCGTGCTGTGCAGAGTCGCGAACGGCACGAATCTCAACGTTTGTAGAACCTGAAGGGATGCAGATCATCATCTTGAGCGATGGTGCAAACATACCACGTGCTGCGTTAACCTTCTTGATGAAGCCACGCAACATAAGCTCTGTAGCCTCGAAATCGGCGATAACGCCATCCTTCAAAGGTCGAATGGTGCGAATGTTGGGGTTGGTCTTACCATCCATAAGGCGAGCCTTGTGACCAATGGCCATAAGGTTGCCACTCTTGATGTTTACCGCAACAATCGAAGGCTCATCCACTACGACCTTTCCGTTGTGCATAATAAGGGTGTTGGCCGTACCCAAGTCAATGGCCAACTCCTGAGTAAGTGAAAAAAGTCCCATATCTCTTAATTTTTATTTTCAAAACCCACTCGATTTGCTCCAAAATACCATTCTATGCCGTGGCGAGACCCTCGAAATAGCAAAAAATCGCACGTTGATTCAAATCTTTGATATACAGCACTATACGATTAACTTATCGCACACGTGCGTATATCGTTCTGCAAAGATAGAAAAAAGAAGTGGAGAATTTGCAATAATTCCAACTTTTTTATTAAATTTGTGAATAATTTTTCGCTTATGACACCAGATAGTATAGCCAAATGTGCCGTCCTCGGCTACGGCAGCTGGGCAACAGCAATAGTAAAAACTCTTACTACAAATCGCCACCACGTCGATTGGCTGGTGCTCAACGACGATATTCGCCAGTCACTCATCAAGCGTGGTCGCAATCCAAAGTATCTGCCTTGGTGTGACATCGACAAGGAGTATATCACCCCCTCAGCAGATATCAACGAGGTGGTGCGTGGTGCAGACATCGTCTTTTTGGCGATGCCGTCGGCATTTTTGACCAAATTTCTCGATCCTCTTACTGAGTCTCTTCAGGACAAGATTGTGGTGTCGGCCGTGAAGGGTATCATCCCAGGCGACTACCTCACAATCGTCGAGCATATGCACCGCTACTACAACATAGATATGAAGAATATCGCGGTGGTCACAGGCCCCTCGCACGCCGAGGAGGTGGGCCAGTGTCGATTGTCATATCTCACTGTAGCTTCGGAAGATAACGTAACAGCTGAGACTGTCAAAGGGCTGCTTGCCAACGACTTTTTCCGTTGTAGTTTGTCGCACGACGTGCTCGGTGTCGAGGCAGCAGCAATTATGAAAAATGTCTACGCTCTGGCTGTGGGTATTGCTGTGGGCTTGCACTATGGCGACAACTTCTTGGCGGTCCTTATCTCGGGTTGTGCAAATGAGATGAACCGCTTCCTGGGTGAGTCAGTGCCTATCGAGGGCCGTAACATCAATGCTGCGGCATATATGGGCGACCTGCTCGTCACCTGCTACTCGCCACTGAGCCGTAATCGACGCCTTGGCACGTTGCTTGGTAAGGGTTGTTCGGTAAAGAGTGCTCTTAACGAGATGACGATGGTTGCTGAGGGCTACTATGCAGCTGAGTGTATTCGCCGAAGCTCGATGCGTCGCAACATCGAGATGCCTATTGCCGATATGGTGTGGGAGGTGCTCTACAACAATGCTTCGGCACGCGATGCTATGCTCTCGCTCACAAAGATTCTTAAGTAAAACCTAAATATAACTTGCTGCTATGAAACTTATTAACTTCAGTGCTGCACACTCGGGTGTAGCCATCACAAAGGATATGCAGGCTGCCGCTGCGGCTGCTAATGCTCTGTTGCACAATGGCCAGGGCGAGGGTAACGACTTCCTTGGTTGGGTAAATCTTCCATCATCAATTACCGATGCTGAGCTCAGCGAGATCAAGAGCGTGGCTGATAAGCTTCGTTCAAAGGCGGAGGTCGTAGTATGTATAGGTATCGGTGGTTCATACCTCGGTGCTAAGGCAGTGTTGGAGGCTATGAGCAACTCTTTCGAGTCGTTGAAGAAGAAGCACGACAACCCAACTATCGTCTTCGCTGGTGAGAATATCTCTGAGGACTATACATATGAGCTTATGGAGGCATTGAAGGAGTACTCTATTGCTGCAATCGTAATCTCTAAGTCGGGTACTACTACTGAGCCAGCTATCGCCTTCCGCCTCATCAAGGCTGAGATCGAGAAGCGTTATGGCAAGGCTGAGGCTGCTGAGCGTATTGTGGCTATTACAGATAAGGCTCGTGGTGCTCTCAAGACTTTGGCAACACAGGAGGGTTATCCTACATTCGTTATCGAGGATAATGTTGGTGGCCGCTACTCAGTTCTTTCGCCTGTAGGTCTTCTCCCTTTGGCTGTTGCAGGCGTAGACGTTGAGGCATTTGTCGAGGGTGCTCGCGATATGGAGCGTCTAACATCTGAGGCAACACCTATCGAGGAGAACCCAGCAGCACAGTATGCTATCGTTCGTAACGAGCTCTATAAGGCGGGTAAGAAGATCGAGATTCTCGGCTCGTATGAGCCTAAGTTGCAGTATATTGCAGAGTGGTGGAAGCAGCTTTATGGCGAGTCAGAGGGTAAGGACTTGAAGGGTATCTTCCCTGCAAGTGTGACCCTTACAGCCGACCTTCACTCTATGGGTCAGTATATCCAGGAGGGTGAGCGTACACTGTTCGAGACAATCATCTCTGTAAAGAACTCGAAGTACGAGGTAAAGGTTGAGAGCGACGAGGCCAACCTCGATGGCTTGAACTTCCTTACCGGCAAGCGTCTCTCGGAGATCAATAAGATGGCTGAGCTTGGCGTGCGTATTGCCCACATCGACGGAGGTGTGCCTAACCTCACTATCGAGATTGAGCGTATCGACGAGCGTACCATCGGTCAGCTCTTGTACTTCTTCGAGAAGGGTTGTGGTATCAGCGGCTATATGCTCGGCGTGAACCCATTCAACCAGCCAGGTGTTGAGGCCTACAAGAAGAATATGTTCGCTCTTCTCGACAAGCCAGGCTACGAGGAGGAGTCGAAGGCTATCAAGGCTCGCTTGTAATATATCTCATATTAAATAGTTAGGGCTACTCACATCGGTGAGTAGCCCAATTTGTTTTAGTTATGGTAATGATAGATTAGTATCCAGCAATGTATTCCTTAACAGTGCAAATGCCTTCAGGAATATCAATGAGATCGGGGTGTGCTCCAACAATTTGATGAATATAAACGGAGAACCTAACGACTGAATATGTCTTGAATTCTGGATCTGTAGAGTAGGTGATATAATAGTCTCTTTTGCACGGAGAGTTTGCTTCGCTAAAAACCTTCGTGTTATTTAGTTGAATACCCACACTCTTGATAGCTAGCTCGAAACTCTCGCCCTCTCGTACTGTCTCGCCATTAACCTCTTCCCATTTTGAGATATAGCCGCTGCCTCCAGGAGGTACCATAACATATTGTTGGGTTGAATAAGTGGTTGTTGTGCCACCAGTTTTTGCACTACCAACATTTACTCCACTTGCTAATCTTCCCACAATGGTGCCTCCAAGACCAAACACTCCCGCTACAGCACCCAAATTTAGGCCTGCTCCAGATGTTTTACCATCGTTGATCGATACAACTTTCGATGGATCGTAGTAGCATCTGGTCATAAATTTATCAGTAGAGAAACTGTTTCCTAAATCGACATAGATAACCTTGTCGGTTTTATTTTTAAGGGCAATGTTTTCTCCATTATATATCATCTCTATCTCATTAGTTGATACTACTGACGATTCGGTAAATACCAGTTTGGCAACAGCATAGTTGGTTCGTCCGAAACGTGCCTGGCGTTTAGGAACCATATCCCCACGACCATTTGATCCATATCTCGATTGACGGATCATCTCACCATTTCTCTCGTCGGGCTCAACTTCTATGAGCTGTGGTGCATTTGGGTCACTTGCAACACTGCTGCTGCTTGTAGAGCTGCTTGCCACTGGCTCGTTCGAGAACTCCTCAATATCGCCACCTTTGTACTGAATCTGTGTTACAGTGTTCTTGTTAATAGTATAAAGAGGGCCGTCAAGGTTGCTGAATCTCTTGTATTTGATCTCGGTTTGTGTGATCTCAAGCACCTTAGCTTTTACGCTCTTTCCATCTCTAAACGTGATGATATCTTGAGCATATAGCGAGTGCGAGATTAGGCACAATAATAGGCTTAAAATTATCTTTCTCATATCTTTATCTATTATTTATCTCTTACGGCACGAACAGATACGATGTTTTTATATGAGTGTGAGGGTTTGTCTGTTGCGAATAGCCCATGAGCCCCAGCACCGTTGTGGGAAAATATCCACAAACCACGATCAGTAGGGGTCGAACAGCTATAGCCCCAAAATGTTACTGGTAGAAATATGCTATTGCCATTTTGACCTGTAACTCTACTTCCCCATACTTTTTTGCCATTTATTTTTATTTTTTCTGCTGTCCAAGTACAGCCCATCAGTTCACACCATTCCATATAAGTGGGAGTTCTCCACCCTTGTCCCCAGGTTGCCGTCGCCGCATCGTATTCAGCGTTTCCCGAAAAATCCTCCTGTCTATCTATCTTATATACACCATATTTTACTCTTAGCGGTGCTTGGGTAGTAGTGCCCGGTACGAATGTTGTGCCATGTTCATAAGGAGATGTGGCACCTACATCATATGTAGCCCAATAAACACTTAGGCCTAAGTCGACATACTCCTGTGCTCTTGCCGATAACGATAGTGTTGCAGCAAGCAATAAAAATAAAATCTTCTTCATAGTTGTGCTATATTAAGATTAGCGATAGGTAATTTCGTATTCTATAGACCATACATCAGGCAATTCAGCATTGTTTCTATATTCGGACTCAGTTGATTTAACGATATTGTTATGTGAATCGTACTCATACTCACATACCGAAACTATACGAGGAGTTTCCTCGTCGTTTTTACGAGTGTATTCAGTTGTTTTAACGATATTGTTATGTGAATCGTACTCATACTCAACGGTATTTATCACATTTGCTGGGTACGTCCAAAAATCGTAGTCGAATGTACGGCGCTCCACCATATCACCTATACTATTGTATTTAGATCTTAAGCATATCTCACCTCGATTGTTATATAAACTATTTTCTTTTATGGTTTGTTTGCCATCTGTATAGTATACTATATGCGCGCTTATGATGCCGTCATTGTATGCTTTTTTCTCACATAGGTTGTTGTTACCATCATATTCGTATATATAGTCATAGCGTGATACTAAATTATGATTTTCGTCAAAATTGCACTCGCTGACCAAATTGTTGTTGGAATCATAGGTGTAAATAGTCAATTTGGTTAAATTATCCTTATTGTCATACCAGCTTTGCAATACCTTATTGCCATTATTATCGTAGAAGTAACGGTATTTATATACCTCTTTCCCACTTCCCCTATATACGCACTCACATATCAGTTCATTATTATCATTGTACTCAAATGTTTCAAGCACACGAATCCAAAACTTGAAATTTCGACGGTCTTTTGATTTGACCTTCACTATATTGCCACTATCGTTGTATTCAAATTGTTGAAAACCATCATGTTTGATCTTGCCTTTATCTTTTTCATAGAATGATTTCCTATATACAGCATCGCCATTGTCGTTAAACTCAAAATATTCAACCCCCGTTAATCTGTGGTCATTATAAACTTTGAATTTTACGCATTGAACATCTCCATATAAATCAGTAATGGTAAACACCGACCCCCACAAGCCTGTTTCATTCCAGCCATATCTATTTGGTGCCGCATCTTTCTGAGTTTGTTGTGCTGATACGATGCCTATAAATGCAATAAGGCATAGTGTTAGTAGTGAAAGCTTCTTCATAATAGTAGTGTGTAAGGTGTCCGACAACTCCAGTAGGACGAGTTGTGTAAAAAAAGAAAGTGTGGAGTCGATTTCCGTTTATTGAATAGAAGGTTGTGGTAAAACCTGTGCGATAATAAACGATACAATGCCCCACACTTGGATAGTATGGGGTATGTGTACGCAAAATGCGTACAGCCACATAGCTATACAAGAAATGAGTGCTATTCGTTCGTCCTATCGCATTGAAAACTACCACATTTTCTATTCAGGACTGCGAAAACACTTTCAGTATGTATGCTATTCCTGAGAACAGCACTACAAATTTAAAAATAATTTCTTAAACGAACAACACTCCTGGGGACATTGTGCAAAAATAATATGCTGCTTACATCGGTGAGTAGCACTATTTTTAATGGGTTAGGATAGGTTTAAATGGGTTTTGATGGGTGTGAATGGGTGGAAGCATATTATCTCATATAAACTCCAATTTGGAGTTAGCTGCAATGCTCGGCATAAAAAAACGGATGGGCTGTACTGCCCATCCGCATTTACTATAGTCGAAGGCAACAGGTGTGCCTTGTCACTCTAAATTAGAGCTGTGGACCAGCTGCTACGAGTGCCTTACCCTCCTCGTTAGTTGTGAACTTAGCGAAGTTCTTAATGAAGCGACCTGCGAGGTCCTCAGCACGCTTGTTCCACTCTGCAGCATCTGCATAAGTGTCGCGTGGGTCGAGGATAGCTGGATCTACGCCTGGAAGAGCTGTAGGAACCTTGAAGTCGAACATTGGGATCTGCTTAGTCTCAGCCTTGTCGATTGAGCCATCGAGGATAGCGTCGATGATACCACGTGTATCCTTGATAGAGATACGCTTGCCAGTACCGTTCCAACCAGTGTTTACGAGGTAAGCTGTAGCACCTGACTGCTGCATACGCTTAACGAGCTCCTCACCGTACTTTGTTGGGTGGAGTGAGAGGAATGCTGCACCGAAGCAAGCAGAGAATGTAGGTGTAGGCTCAGTGATACCACGCTCAGTACCTGCAAGCTTAGCAGTAAAGCCAGAGAGGAAGTAGTACTTAGTCTGCTCTGGAGTAAGGATTGATACTGGAGGCAATACACCGAATGCATCAGCTGAAAGGAAGATAACCTTCTTAGCTGCTGGAGCCTTAGATACTGGCTCTACGATGTTGTCGATGTGGTAGATAGGGTAAGATACACGAGTGTTCTCGGTAACTGACTTATCTGCGAAGTCGATCTTGCCATTCTCGTCAACAGTTACGTTCTCGAGCAATGCGTCGCGACGGATAGCGTTCCAGATGTCTGGCTCGTTCTCCTTAGAGAGGTTGATAACCTTTGCATAGCAACCACCCTCGAAGTTGAATACGCCATCATCGTCCCAACCGTGCTCGTC
>JAEIGA010002009.1_pt1 | contig 32399 bp, 58 predicted proteins | sample 9270691 | NCBI WGS metagenome assembly JAEIGA01 (sample SAMN17057246, study PRJNA624740) | gut metagenome | biome: biome; isolation source: fecal sample | host: Bos grunniens | place: China: Xizang | collected 2019 | reverse complement strand
TGACATGGATCAATATGAAGCAGCCTATAGTAGCCTTGTCAAAATTCATTGAGGAAGAGTATATATGTGTTTTAGTGTCAAAGTGTGAGGTGGCTTGGAAGTACAAGATACTTTCTAGTCTGGAAGTTCTTGAGGCTCAAAGATTTTTGCCTCCCCACCCCATGGGGGTTCATTTTCCCTCCCTATGCTTCGCCAGATCTCTCAAGTATTCCTTGCTGATCTCTCCTGCATCAGCTTGTGTGTGATGTTCCTCGCACAGACAGACAAGATTGAGATTGTCAAGCAGTCCCTCAGCACTATCTTTCAGCTTCTCGATGTGATGCACCTCCAGATTGTCATATGTGTACTGCCCTCTGTCTCTGCATACTTCACACAGCCAGTTCGCTCTCTCTCGGATCTCAAGACTCTTCTGTGTCCACTTGTTTGTGGATCTCAGTTTCCTCTCGTCTCCTCCAGTGAAGATTCTCTTTGACTGACACTTGAAGTTGAAGTCATGTATCTGTCCACACTTAGAGCAAGCCTTCTTCATACCTTTTCGAGATCATCCAGATAACATGTCAGTGTTGCAGTGCTACCACTCACAGACTTGACCTTTGCAGTGCTCAGGACTTTCACAATGTCTCCTGCCTTGATTTCCTTAGCAAGGAGCTTGTTGACTTCCTTCTGCACTGCATCATAGTCATATCCCTCATCAGTGAGAGCCTGTTTCCTCTTGGATCCATTGCCCCACAGTCCTCGAAGGACTTCCTTTGCCAGTTCCTCATTGGTCTTGGTAGGATCCACAGCAGGATTCACGATGCATCCGAGATATTTGTATGCAGAGGAACTGATGCCCCATCTGCCATTGGAATTGCTCCTCTTGACATTCAGGAAGGCTGTGCCACCATAGTTGGACTCACTGGTATAGACCGAAGTGTCAGAATAGACTTCCTCCACCACAGCCACATGTCCTGCACCATCAGATCCAGACAGTGTCTTGCCCTTCTGCCATACAAGGATTCCTCCGGCATGAGGCTTCTTTGCTACTCGCAGACCATACTTCTTTGCCTTCTCGATGAAGTTCTCAGCATTGCAGACAAGCTGATATTTGATGCCCTCAGTGCCAGTGACCTCTCCCATGATCTCTGCGAATCTACCATTCGCATATCCGACACAGTTGGCAAGGACATTGGCATACTGATCCACAGGCTTGCCCTGAATGGCATTGCTATATCCACCATTGGCTTTGCGGATGTAATACTTGTTATTCTTCGGTTTTGTCTTCCGTATCGTAAACATTTTCCACCTCGCAGTCTCCATCAATGAGATCCTCAATCGGATCCTCGTTGAGATTAGTCTGAATGTCCTTCAGATTCAGCAGTCTGTCCAGAAAGCTCATCCTCTCTCCTCCTCACAACAACATCACTCTTGTGTACTCTGCCTGTCCGGTCTTCAAGGAACACTGTTCCGAGAATATTGAATCCGGCAAGCCTTGCTACACTGACCAGTGCCTTGTAACAGTAGTATGCCTTTGCCACAGCACCATCTGCGGACTTTATGGCTTTATATGCCGTATAGTCCACATATCCTTCTTTGTTGCAGAGATCCTCATTCATCTTCGACCTCCGGAAGTCCTGCCAGACTCGTCAGAAGAGACAGAAGTCCTGCGAGGACACTTGCAGAGGCAACATATATCCAGTCCACTTCGGTCAGCACAGCAGATGTGCCTATGGTAGCAATGGCAGTCTGAGCAACAGTCTTCAGAGCTCTGATTCCGGCACATTCCCACCATTTCCTATTCGTCAGATTGCCCATAGTCTTTCCTCCAATACAAAAAAGGAGCAGTATGCCCAATTTTGACTGCTCCCTCATTAACAAGAAGCGAGAGCAGACTTTTGTCCGCTCTCGACACCTCTCGATGATATTATTATATCCCCTAAAACCTATCATTTTCTATCATCATCAAGATGATCCTGAATTTCTCGCAGAATCCGATAGATCTGAGGCTCTGAATAGTTTGTTGCCTTCGAGATTCTCCGGATTCTCCATCTGTCGAGGATCCGCATGCAGAAGATCCTGTCCACAATGTCTGAGCTTCTCCGGAGCATCCATTCCTGATGATCCATGAGATTCTTTCTCTCTTCGAGGACATCTTTTGCCTCTGCCAGTCTCTCATTGATCCTGCTCTTTTCAAGCATGACCACATACTCATCAAAGACACTGCTCGGAGTTCCTCCTGAGACTCTTTCCTGATCGTATTTCACCGACTTCGGCTGAGTCCTTGCAAAGAGCTTCTCCTTCTCTTGCAGGATGTCCTCATAGAGTGACAAAGCCTCTCGATATTTCTTCCGACACTCCGCATACTCCATGTACATCCATTCACCTCTTTGACAGCCATGTAATGATGACCAAAGTCATACAAATGATCAATGTGATCCAGATCGATGTCATCTCACTTCCTCCTTGTGTCTCTCACCATGATGCTCAGAGCATTGATGTTCATTCTTAGGCTCTCAATCTCGTCATGGAGATAGATGACCGCTCCGAACAGGATTATTATTGCTACCCACTGCATCTTCAGCCTCCATACCATTTCAGCCAGACTGCCAGACCACAGACAGCCAGTGCCATTGTTGCTCTTCCCACTCTTTCCTCATTTGCCATCACAGAGACACCTGACAGGAGACAGATCAGCATCAGCAGACCCAATTCATTAGTCATAGTTTTTCACCTCTCCTTCATCCATCAGTGCTCCACAGTATGAGCAATACTTTGTCTTGTGTGGTTGATGATTCATCGCACAGTTGGAGCAGACATATCTGCCATATGGATTGCCCTCACAAGCTGTCTCAGACCATATCCAGTGTCCATGCTTCGGAGTCTTGGCAGTAAAATCGAGCACAATGTCCACTGTTGGCATCATATCGATCATTTCACGAATGTCATTCTCGGAATACACCTTGTCATTAGGATCACTCAAATGACCATAGTCTATAAACTTGGCAAGATTGTCCGCATCAATGTATCTCATGCCTTTTCCCTCCAGTTTAGATTCTCTGCGATCACTTTGCCTCTTCTCGTCACGATGTTCACTCTTGCATCCGGCAGATGCTTCATCTTCACTTCTCGCACTGCTCTGTTGTAGAAGATCCTCTCGGAATCCACTTTGCTGAACATCTCAAGCTCTGCGAATCGCACTCCACTGCTCACAAATTCCATCACTTCTCTCCTCCGCTTCTCCTGATGTGGATTCTCAGGATATGCCGGAGGAAGTTTGTCAATCTCTTTCATTCACTCGCCTCCTCGTCCATCTTTGCTCCGCAGAACGGACAGTATTTCGTTCCGTTTTTAAAGAAGAATGTCGTTCTCTTTCTGCACACAGAACAAGAAGCAACACAATCCCGTTGATGGCGTGTATGATATTCCCAATGCCCATGCCTCACAGGCTCGGCATCTACTGTGGGAGCTGACTCAATCATCTGTGCAATTAGTTCTCTACTGTCCAACCTCAACCTATATGCTCTCTCTACCAGATCATCCGCACTAATCAGTCTGTCAGCCATTTTCTCTCCTTTCGCCCTCGGAACAGTAAGCATCTTCTCTCGGTGATGCAAGGCACACGGGAACATCGTCACTCGGTTTATTCTTCCAATAGTGTTTGCACTCCTTGCACCGCACCACCTCTGTGTATGAGAAATATGCCCCATCACATCCAAGGTCTTCTTCGGATACTATCCATTCTTTAGCCATCTTCTCTCCTTTCACCCCACGAACAGAAATCGTTTTCTTGTGTTTGTCTGCCGTCCAAATAACAATGCCATCCGCTATATCTTGATGAATACATAACGCAATCCTTACACCGCACCACGGGAACGGCATCTACTGTGGGAGCATCGTCAATTGCTTTCTCAATGCCACCTGTCCAAAACATTCCATAATCTCCGTTATTGAAATCATCCCTCACAGGATAGACATTGTTGCAAATGATGTCTTTAAGTGCATCCGCATCAATCAGCCTCATCTTCTCTCCTTTCGCCATAACTGCAAAAGTCCGAATCATACACCTCTGGCAGTTGGCATCCCTGTGACACATCCCAGTGGTCATGCTCACAGTGCCAACCATTGAAGAATCTGCACTCTCGGCAGAACACCACCTCATCAGTCCTTGCATTGTTGATCAGATTGACCAATGAGGCATATGACTCCAGAGGATGCTCTGTGTCATAGTGGCATCCTGCCATTTTATTGAGCAGTTTGCTCTTGCTGATGTAATCACTCATTTCCCACTACTCCCAAATCCATCAGATCCTCGCTCGGAGTCAATCTCCAGATCATCCACTATCTGCACCGCACCATAGAGGACTGGCACCACCACCAATTGACTGATCTTGTCTCCTGCGTTTACTTTGTAATCATATCCACCATGATTGTGGAGCTTGACCACTATCTCTCCGGAATAGCCTTCATCAATCAGACCTGTGGATGTGATGTCATGATTCACATTCAGTCCAGACTTGGAGATCATGATTCCGCATGTCCCCAAAGGCAGTTTGATGTGGACTCCAGTGTGGAACACCGCACTCTCCTTCGCAGGGACAATCTGTGTCTCTCTGGCTCTGATGTCCAGTCCTGCATCTGTGCTGTGTGCTCTGACAGGCTCAAAAGCACCTTCATCAAGTTTGATCTTCATCCATGTTCCTCTCTTTCCTGATCTTCTCTGTGTAGTATGTCAGTATCGTTGCCATGTCCTCTTCCTCATGCTTCCTTGCCGAGTCCATCACCTCATCGAAGACTCGCTGTGACTCTGCTTCTGTTTTCTTCAGAAGCTTCGACACTGTGGAGTCAGCGAACATGGTCTTTGCAGTGTTGTCCAGAGCTACAAGGAAGACTGCACACATCAGACTGCATCCGGATGAGACTCCCTCATTGAATGCCTTCCTCCTCTCCCTGAGCTCTCTCGCATAGTTGTTCTTCATAATCCGAGCATGTCCTCCATGTCTTTGTAGTCCGATTTGAGCTTCTCTTTTCTCCGGTCTCTGCCTTTGACCTCGACCGGAACACACATCTCGAAGAGTCTTGAATAGATCCTCTGCTTTCTGACCTCAGCAGGATTCTTCAGCTCGTCTGCTGTCAGATTCGTTGTGATGATCAGAGGCTTGCCGGATCTGTATCTGGAATCGATGATGCTCTGCACAATCTCTCCCATGTACTCTGTGTCCCTCTCTGAGGCAAGATCATCGATGACCAATAGATCGAATCTGTTGAGGCTGTCAATGTAGTCCTGCTTGCCCTCGAACATCCCTGAGATGGTGTTGCAGAGCCTTGAGAAGTTTGTCATCAGGCAAGGATGCCCTTGATCAATCAGAGCATTGGCAATGCATGCCGAGAGGAATGTCTTCCCTGTTCCGACTGTTCCAAAGAGGAGCAGTCCCTTGCCTTTTTCCTTCATCTCCTCGAAGTGCTCCACATATCTGTGAGCAATGCCTGAGATCCGCTCATTCTGATGGTCATCCTTCTCGAATCTCCACTCCTGCATCCGAGGATCTGGGAATCCTTTGAAGCGGAGATCCTTGACTCTCTCGATGAAGCGGATCCGCTCCTGCTCTTCCTCTTTTGCCTTTATCCGCTCCGCTTCGCACTTGCATGGACATCTCGGTCTCCACACTTTGCCACCGATCTCTATCTCCATTTGCTTCGGAGTGTCGCACTCTCCGCAATAGAGGAGTCCTTCTTTGATGTAGTCCTCCATCAGCTCACCTCACAGTATTCCATCCAGAGTGTCATCCTTGATTGGATTGACCTTGACTCCGTCTCGCTTCTCCCATGTCCGGACACATGCCTTCCAGTCCTTCATCGGATTCCTTCCGACCATCCATCCTTTAGCTGAATAGAAGTCCACAAACTGCTCCGGATCCACTCTGCTCTTTCGCTCTTGACAGTAGGCTCTGACCTCCTCCACAGTGGGAGGAGTGAATCTCTTTCTTTTCTTTTCTTTCTCTATATCTATCTCTTTATCTTTATCTTTATCTATATCTATATCTGTATCTTGACTCAGTTGACATGTCATTGACATGTCATTGACATCTGCTAAGAGCTTCTGCTTCTGCCTTTGTTTCTGCTTGGCGATCCTGTTGTATTCTCGGATTTCGGACAGCTTGTCTGTGTTCTGATACTCCTCCCAATTCGAGACCATGATGATGTCATTGACGATCTCAATCATTCCGAAGGACTGGAACACTTGCAGAGCCAGTCTGACAGTGCTGAGTGGTCTGTCGAACTCTGTTGCGAGGAGCTCCTCTGTGTATGGCAGATTCCTTGTGAAATACACCAGTCCTCCATCATTCACTTCTCCTGCCAGAGTCAGAATCTTGAGCCAGATGACGATGATGGCATCTCCCTCCGGCATCTTCTCTATCTGCCGGATCTTCCGATTGTGGAAGATGTCCTTGTCCAGTTTGATCCACTTAACTTCTGCCATCAGTCTCCACCTCAGGAAAAGAGTATCTCTTGTACATCACTGCTTTTCCGTATCTGTTCTTTGAGATCTCCCATGTTTTCTGGATCTCCCATCCATCATGCCTGATGAGATTACTGACCACTGTGGCGAGTTTCGTGATGCCGAGATCCGCAAAAGCATCCATCGGAGTGATGGATCCAAAGTCCTTGATGTACTTAATCACCAGTTCCTTCTGTGTCATTAGTTGTCCCTCCCTGCTGTGCATAGAGCTGTCACAAGCATTCCGATGACCGCTCCGATAAAAAGTCCGATAACAAATCCAATCATGTCAGTCTCCTTGATACTCTCTATAAAGCCTGATCCAATCATCAAGGCTCATAGTCACAAGCCAGTCGCAGTGATTCTTTCGATGCATCACCACAGGCATCTCACCATCTCTGGCATCATGTTTTGATTGAGTCATTGCATCATAGAGATTGAGCCTCTCGACTCGTTTGCACTCGATGTGGATCCGAGGAAGTCCGACCACATCTGCATCTCCATTCGCTCCGGAGAACTGCTGTCCTCTCCGAGTCTCATATCCATGCTCTCGGAGCTTCTTTGCCAGTTCTCGCTCTCCGGATGCTCCTTTCTGTCTGCTATTCATCGAGATAATTCCTCCGGTATCTCTCCATCCATTCTTCTCTGCTGTGAGTCTGCTCATAGATCCTCTGTGCATACCTTTTCAGCACTGAGTCCAGTTCATGTCCATCTCTGCCATGCACTCCATATGTGCCTCTGTGATGCTCTGGACACAGCCATACCCACAGACCATCCTCTTCTGCAAGCTGTCTGCGAGGATTGCCGAACATGACATGATGCCTCTCCAGTCCATGTCTCTGACCGCAGACAATGCATGCTTCGTCTTTGCATAGGATTGAATTACTCATTCCCATCTCTCCTTTAATCTTGATAGCTCCATCGGAGTCAGTGTCTCGATCTCCAGATCCTTGGCTTCGCTCACCACTCCATCGATCAGCACCGACATCTCTCGGCTGTCATACTCCGAGGATCCCTTGAAGACGAAGTAATGAGTAAACTCCTTGCCATTGAGAGTGGACTTTCCTCGCTCTTCGTAATACTTGAAGAAGCCACTCACATCGACATCCGACCGGACACTGACCATCTCTCGCTGTCCGTATCTCTTCAGCATCAGCAGATAGATCTCATCTTTGCTCGACCGAAGCACATCTGCTATCTTGCCGATCAAGACCCAGAGATATGCATTCGCATCCAGTGATCTTCTCTCCCTGTGCTCCTTAACCTCGAAGAGCTTTGTCCTGTCCTGATTCAAGAGCCATCGGATCAGATCATCAGCTTTGCCTATCATTCCCCTGTCCTTTTTCTATCAGCTCAAGCATCTCGATGATGTTCTTCCTGCTGTCTTTCATCTCTGCCATGATGTCCTCCTTGGTAGTCCTCAGATCCGTCTTCATGTCAGTCACTGTTTGCTTCTGACCGCTCCCTTGGATCAGATAGATGAAAATGAAGTTCAGACAGCTCTGAGCAATGAATGCCCATATCTCCAATTGAGTCAATTTGATCATCCTCTCCGATTCACCTTTTTCAGTGGTCTCGCATATCCTATAAAAGGGATCCGCACTGTTATCCTGACTTTGTTTACCTCAAACTTCCGTATTCCGCTCAGTGCGGATCTCGTCTCCTTAGAAGGGAAGATCTCTATCGTCTTCTATTGGAGTAAAGTCATCCTGCTGTTTCTTGCTCTCAAGGAACTCAAGCTCATCCACAATGACATCCGATGTGTAGACCTTCTTGCCATCCTTGTCATAGGATCCAGTCTGAATATGTCCGACCACTCCGATCTTGTGTCCCTTCCGGACATACTGATTCAGGAGCTCTGCGATCTTGCCATAAGCCACACAGGGAATGAAGTCTGACTCATCCTTCTTTCTCCGAGGTACAGCCAGAGTGAATCTGACCATACTTGTCCCTCCCTGAGTAGTCCTCAGTTCTATCTCCTTGACAGTCCTGCCTATAAGCACCGATTTATTCATCTCATTTCCTCCATCACTTGATCTGCATATTCTGTCTCTCGACCAGTCTTGCTCCGAGAATCTCTGTGCCATCCTTGAGGATCTTCTTGATGTTGGTCTTGTTGGGACTCATCTCCACCTTTACTGTGACCAGATCCGGATTGTCCTTGTACCCTCGAAGGAATGCTTCTGTGTCATCGATTTCGACTGCTTGAGATTTTCTGTATGTGACCGAGACCTTGGATGTCTCGAACTTCTGCCCTTGCAGAGCATCGGACAGATAGGAGTCCATCCAGTCCATCTTCTTCTCCAGTCTCTTCTTCCTCTCCTGAAGAGCCTTGATCTCATCCGCAATGGCTTTGGATTCTGCGAGAGTGTTCTTGTGCCAGAGAGCAATGTTCTCGATCTTTTCCTCTCTCGCCATCTGTAAAGCCTCCAGAGCCTCAATTGCTCCTTCGCTTATCTCTCCTGTCTCCCAATCGATTGCAGTCTCGTAGATGCTCTCAATTTGTCTGTTGATCTCATAAAGATTCATAGTCATCCTCCCTGCTCCAGTCCATCTCATATGTCCGTCTCTCCACCTCTCTGAGCACCTTGCCCAGAGGCTCTTCTGCTTCTAGCAGATCGAGCAGTGCCTTGTATTCATTGCTCTCATCATCGAGCAGGAATACTCCCTTCACATATGCCGGAATCTCTCCTCGGCATGACTCCACAATGATCTCCTGCTCTGGATCCCACATGGAGAAGACCGGAGCTCTGTATGCATAGAATCTGTCATCATTCTCATGATGAGCCACCACAATGCTCTTCAGCATTTCACTTTCCTCCCTTCAGTTTTCCGATCAGTTCCGATGCCTTCTCCATCGGCAGATCCTCCAGTCTCTCGATGTGATTGACTGTCAGCAGTTTTGTGAGATTGTCTCCCACATATGCCCTTGAGAGCACCTCTATTTGCTTCTGAGAGGCTTTTCTCACTTGCTTGGTGTTCATCTTCTCACTGGGAGAATCCTTCTCAGGATCGTCTCCAGTTGCCACCATGAATGTGTCGGCGAGGAAGTATTTTAGAGCTCCTGTGTAGGCTTTATATCCTGCCTTGTCTCCTTTATCGATTCCCTCTCCTGTGATGACTGTCTCCTCATAGAATCCGGTCTCCACATCAATCAGGCTGAATGTCAGTCTCGGCATCCTTCCGTTTGACTGCTTCTCTGATCCCTCAAAAGTGTCATATGAGATCTCAGTGAACTTCAGCTCCAGTCCATGATCCGAGAAGAGACCAGTGAACAGCTCCTTGTACTGTGCCTCGCTGAAATAGGAGTATTTGTCGAACTCATTGACCGCTCCCTTCTTCAGGATTCCTTTTTCCTTCAGAGCCTTGCGGACTCCATTCTTCTTTCTCTGAAGCTGTGCATTGAGCTTCAGCCAGTCCTGCACTTCCAGTCTGTCAAGCATTGAGGACACCTCCTATGCATCCGACTGCGAAACAGACCATGCCGATGATGCTCTGGAGCATAGCCTGTCCAAATGAGATTCTGTCCAGATCTGCGGATCCGGCACTGCCGATCACCATCATGAGACCAATGACTGCGAGACCGATGAATATCTTCTTTTTCATTCTCTTTTTCCTTTCTTATTCATGCTCTCAAGAAGCATGTAAACTTGTGGCACTTCCTTCTGTGTGACCACATGACCTTTGATGTCCTTGACTTGTGTTCCGTCTTTCAGAATGTGAATGACTGCCATGTCAGTCCTCCCATTCAAAGAGCTCATCAAGTGACATCTCCACATCCAGAGCAGACTTGATATTGATTGCTTCTTTGACCGAGAATCCTTCGCCATCCGGCTTCTTCAGCTTCAGAGTCAATGTCTGATAGCTGATTCCGCACTTCTGGGATAGATCCTTGATGTTGAGTCTCTGTCTGGTCAGCTCCGTCATCAAATTGATGTACATCCTTTACCTCCATTGAAATTCTGAATCATCGTGAGTCATCACGAATTTTCGTAATTAGATTATCACGAAGATTCAGACATTTCAACTATGAGATACCGAAAAATCATAACCTTGTGCAATCAGCATAATATTCAGTTATGAAAATTAGTGATTTTATCTTGCATTCTCATAATTCATCATGTTATTATCAAAAAGTCAGGAGGATTTAATATGACAGTAGAACAGATGCTCAAGACCAGAATCATTGAGGAGTATGGCACTCTCAGCAGTTTTGTCGAGAAGAATGGTCTGAATTACAGTACAGTAGACAGCATCCTCAAGAGAGGAATCCTCAATTCAAACATCAATAATGTCATCAAGATATGCAAGGCTTTACATATCAGCACAGATGCTCTTGCAGAAGGCAGGATCGAGCCTGTCATGGATGACCGGAAGAGCCAGTCCATTGATGTGGCTCGTTTTGTTCAGATGCTCAAGTTTGCATTGAGCAATTCCAGAGATGTGAATCTTGATGGCAAGCCACTGTCAGATGCAGAAGCAGACTTTCTCACTGACAGCTTGAGCCTTGTTATTGAACAGATGAGGAAAAGAAGAGAGAAATAAAAAGACCTCTGCCGAGAGCAGAGGCATGGAAGGATAGTTTTGTATGAGAATCATTTTATATGTGCGAGTATCGACACAGGAACAAGCCAAAGAAGGATATTCAATCGAGGAGCAGATCGAGAGACTTCAGAAGTTCTGCGAGGCTCACAAGTGGATCGTTGTGAAGATCTACACTGATGCAGGATATTCCGGAGGGAACATGGATCGTCCTGCCTTGCAGGATCTCATCAGAGATGTCAAGGCAGGAAAAGCGGACAAAGTGCTTGTGTACAAACTCGACCGACTGTCGAGATCTCAGAAGGACACACTGGAGCTCATCGAGGACATATTCCTGAAGAACAATGTGGACTTTGTGTCCATGAATGAGAACTTCGACACTGCGACTCCCTTCGGCAGAGCCATGATCGGAATTCTTGCTGTCTTCGCTCAGCTTGAGCGAGAGCAGATCAAGGAGAGAATGTCAATGGGAAGAGAAGGAAGAGCCAAAGAAGGCAAGTATCGAGGAGGAGGACATGCTCCAGTAGGATATGACTATGTCAATGGTGAGCTCGTTGTGAATGAGTTTGAAGCCATGCAAGTCAGAGAGCTCTTTGACTCTTATCAGTCAGGGACATCGATTAGAGAACTTGAGAGGATCTTCGAGCGAAAAGGATATACTCACAAATATGGATCATGGAATAATAGCACAATGGGCAATGTCCTTGAGAATGTTTTGTACATCGGCAAGATGAACTACCATGACAATGTCTTTGAAGGGAATCATCCTGCCCTAATCACTCAAGAGCAGTTCGATGCCTGTCAGAAGCTGAGAGAACTGAGAGCCTCGAACAGTCCGACTAATTGGAGCAGATCCACTGTCCTCGGAGGCTTGCTGTTCTGCAAGCAGTGCGGAGCGAGATATGGTCTTGCCATCAGCAGAGCCAGAGGCAATGAGTATCGCTACTACTCCTGCTATACTCGCAAGAAAGGCTCAAGAATGATGATGCGAGGAGACCACTGCTCAAATAAGCACTGGAGACAGGAAGACCTTGATGCCATCATACTTGGTGAGATCCGCAAGTTGGCAATGGATCCGGACTACATTGTGCAGATCAAGGAAGACCACCACTCGACTGACATCTCTCAGAAGATTGCAGTGATTAAAAAAGAGATCTCCAACATCAATGAGGAGAGATCTCGATTCATGAAGCTATATGGCAAGGGAACATTCACAATGGATGAGATTCAAGCAGAAGTCGAATCTCTGAACTCGAAGCGAGAAAAACTGGAGGCACAGCTTGCAGAACTGTCTGCCGAAGATCCGGAGACAACAGTCGAGGAAGTCCGAGAGATTGTCTCCAATTTTGATGACATCATAGAGAAGGGATCCATCAATGACAAGATTCAGCTTGTCCAGTCTCTGATTGATCGCATCGAGCTTGATGGAGAGGACATCACTATACACTGGAAGTTTGTCTGATTTTTTTGACCATGTTTCGCAAATTGTAAACATCATTTTAATGGTCTTTGCAATTTGCTAAAAAGATAGAGGAGGCTTCAAGCCTCCTCTTTTTCAGTTCAGGATCTCTCGCACATCCACACCGAGAGCGTCTGCTATCCTCAGCACTGTCTCCACAGATGCCTTGTTGATGTCCCTAACTCCTTGCTCCAGATTCTGAAGGACTCTGACACTCATTCCAGATTTCTTTGCCAGTTCAGCCTGAGTCAGTCCCTTCGCCTCTCTGCACCGCTTCAGTGCTTCTCCATTGCTCACCATCTGCCTCCTTCGATTGTGTCCATGATCCACCGCACTGCCTGTGAGAGGCTCTTGTGCTTCGACATGATGGTTTTGTGGACTGAATATCCATCATGATATTGATAGTATACTCTGTACATATCTCCATCTTCAGCCACTGTCCAGATGCCTTGATGGATGATCTTCGCCACTTGCCTCATTCTCATTGATCCTCCTGCTCTTTCTCTCCGAATGTTACTACTCTGACGATTTCTCCCTTGTCATTGACATGCACCACAGCGAGACATATGTCCATCTCCGCAATCAGTGTGTGACTGTCTAATCTGTGCCATTTGATTACTTTCGCCATTGTCTGCTCCTTTCTGCGGAGGACTGACCGCCTCCGCTCGGCATTTATGATTTAGTATTCGTAGTCCCAACCAACAGAGGACAAAAATGCGGATCTCTTCTCCTTTTCCAGTAATGCCTCCTCTGTCACACCATCGGAAAAATCCACTTTGTCTCTGTAATCCTTGAGAGCCTCCCTCAACATCTTGACCTCTTCCTCTGTTAGTGGCAACAGATACTCTCCTTTGTGCTTCAGCAACATAATCCTCTCTCCTTTCTGCCAGAGACCATCCGCTCCGGCTCGGTTTGTTAATTCTTAAAGTTCGACCCAGAAGTATTTCCCAAAGAATTTGTTTCTGGTGTACTGATTGCCCTCATTGTCCTCCCAGACCATTGTGCCGTCACTCATCTGTCCATAAGGAATGCAAGTGATCCAAGCCTCCATGTTGCCAAAGTCTCTCAAGTCCAGTCTGCCTTCAGAGTAGTAGGCAATGGGATTGGTCTCTTTTCTCATGTTCTGTCTCCTTAATGTGTCTGTGTTGTTCCTCTCACTGTCATTATTATACATCTTTGGATGTATAATGACAATATGGCAATGTGCCGAATATTTCCACCTTTCCCTTGTCTATTTTGTACATCTTGAGATGTATTTCGAGGCAAAGAAAAAAGAGCAGGATTGCTCCTGCCCTTGTTATTGTGAGTACACCACACAGTATGCATATTCCGTATTAGGCAACAGCCCATAGGAGGATGTGTTGACATAATACGAAAGCACATTACCGCTTTTGAGCCTACAACATGTTGCACCTGCATTTGATGCATTTGACGATGAATACACATTAGTGTTCATTGCCGATGTCCTTGTGTAGGAAGTAGAAGTTGATGTGCTGTTTTTGTAGATCGCTGTTGTTACACCTTGATTCTGTGAACCTGATGTAGTGTATGTCGGACTAGATGTCATGACCGATTTGGACATTGTCCACTGACCGACTGCATACCTTTGAGTAGAGTTGTACCATCCACTGATCGCAGAGTTGTAAGCACCACCTGCGATATAAACCATTGCCAGAATCGGATAGCCAGATCCGGTGTAGGGAATGCTTATAGAGCTCGCTCCTGCCGAACTGCCTGTTGTGAATGTTCCCTGAACAATGTTGGATGCTCCTCCACCTCCGCTCCCTGTTCCAGTGACCTTTGCACCATTGACATATGCTGTCTTCCCAGAGAGGATGTCAGAGGCTGAGGCTGTGGCATCAGTAGTGTCCATGAATGTTGCTGTGCCGGATCCCGTTGGCAGTTGGATGGCAGGAACATCTGAGTATGTTGCTCCCCACAAACTTATTGTCTGAGCCATGAAACCACCTCCTCAGGAGATGCTCAAGACTTTAGTTGTACTGTTTTGTGAGATGGTAGGCATTGAGAGACTGCCATTGACACCGAGGATGCTCTTTCCGCTGAGAATATTCTCAGCAAGGCAGTCAGCGACATTGGTCAGAGAGACTGTTCCTCCGCTTGTAAAACCAGAGGGAATCGCATATGTCCCTGCCTTTGTGCCAATAGTGCCACCAGTCGCACCATTGTTTGCCATTGAGCCAGAGATCTCGCCAGATGCTCCGAATGCCTTCTTGCCAGTCAGGACATCTCCCTGTGCAATGTCTGCTTCACTGGTATCATAGAATGTTGCAGTCCCTGATCCGCTCTTGGGAATCTGGACAGACGGAACTGAGGAGTATGTCACTCCATTTATAACCACAGACGGATGTGCCATTTTCATTCCTCCTTTATGACACTGTTAGATATGACCCATTCCAAGTGATCAAACCATAGTTGCTCGGAATGGGATTGATTGTGATGTCCTGCCTCATGGCAAGACCTTGAGTCTGAAGCACCTGAGTCTCCGCTGACGGAGTCACAATGTAGTCTCCATCATAGTAAACAGAGATGAACTCCGGAACAGCCAGAGAGCCTCTGAGAGCCTCTGTGACTGCCACAGATCCATTGATCTGCTCAATGACCGAGAGATCTCCTGCAATCCGAGACACATCTCTGAACTCGCTCATTTAGTCCACCTCTTTTCCAATGGTGAACTTGCCCTCAATAAATGTGTCCACATGTCCTGCCTCGTCAGTCAGCTCAATGTCATAGACATATGACTTGCCCATCGGCAGACTCTTAGTGTCCGCAGGAGTGATGGACAGGAGGAGAGTGTCAATGGGAATGGACTTCTCCAGAACCACTTCAGAGTCAGTATATTTCTCTTTCATGGCAAAGCGAATCACCGATCCCTCCGCAGGAGTGTATGCCTCATCATTTTTGGTCAGACTCAGTTGCAGGAAAAGCGAGTCACCTCTTGTCAGAGTGATGTCATATCCTGCACCAGTTTTCCTGATTGCATGACTCATATCTTCTTTTCTCCTTTCAGCTTCTCGACCTTGTGAGTGATGTAGGAGTTACCATGCAAGTCCTTCTTGTAGTGCTCATACTCCTCGCAGAATCTCTCCATCTCGATATCATCTATTGGAGATCCTGTCTCCGCTTTGCTGAGGAATGTCACAAGATAGCTCTTTGTGGCTTCTTTGTCCACATCATCCAGTCTTTCTCCGAGTCCTTTGATGTCCTTCCGGAGAGAGTCAATCTGCTCCTTCAGGACATCGGAGATCCATCCTTTCAATGCCTTCACTATCCATCCTATTCCGGTCAGCAGAGCCACAACAAATGCCACAGCAGTGCCGATCTGTCCGAGTGTTATATTCTGCATGTCATTCACCTCATGCCAGTGTGATTGATAGGGAACTAAACTGTGCCACAACAGTAGAGTTGTTTGTGACTGTTGCGGAGTTTCGTCCCCACTTGGAATTGCACATCATCTGCACATAAATATGTCCGGTGTATGGTGTCACTGTGATAGAGTCATACAAAGAAAGCCATGATGTGTTGTACAAATTGGTGTATGTTGAACCATCATAGTATTGGAGATAGCCTCCCAGACTGCTTCGGCAGTGTCCTGTCATTGTAGTAAATGTCGCAGACGAGACTCCCAAGAGAGGCTTTGCAAGAGGCAAGTCAAATGCTAGCTCTGTGCTTGATGTGGTCACAAATCCTGCCCCAAGTCGGACATCTTGAGTAGTCAGCACATCTCCGGCAGTGTAGTATGTCGGAGCAGACCAATCCACAAACCATCTGCTGTTATGCACCTTGATGAGATGGATGAATGACCACTGGATAGGAATCGTCAATGTCGTTTTCTCAGTAGAATCGGCAGTGGCAAAAACCTCACTCCCAGAGGCTTGGAGTGTGATTCTCCCTCCCATGTAATACGGAGTAATGTATGCCTCATATCCCACAGGGAGACCGCTCGGCACTGTCACTGTCTGTGCTCCGTTATAATCCGACCGGAAGACTCGTCCGCTGTTTGTCGGAAGTGTTGCAGATGATCCGCTCAAAGAGTTCACAAGCAGTGTTTTGTCGGAGATGTTTGTGTGACCGCTTGTGTCCTCATAGATCGTCCACTTGCCATATGTGTGATTGTATACTCCTGCATTTCCTGCTGTTGAGACATGCAAGGCTGTGCTCCCAACAGAGTTGGTCACTCTGGTCTCAGTGGCACTGCTGTCTGTCTTTGTTGCTCGGATGTTACCTCCGACCTCAAATCCTCCGCTGATCTCTGGGAACTTGTTGACACTCACAGAGGACTTCTTCCTGTCGAAGTAGATGATCGGCATGCCTCTGTTCAGAGTGAGATTGTATGTGGTAGTCCCTCCGAATCGGTCTGTGAGGATGACCTGAACATCCCATGCATACTCATTGTCTGCTGTGAATGTGGCTGTGACATTGTCAGAGAGTGTTCCTGTCACAGTCCAAGAGGATGTTCCCTGTTGTCTCGCTTTGTACTGGATGGTGATGGTGTTCTTGCCATCCACCGATGAGTAGGAGGCATCCACCTTGATGTCAGTGGCACTGTAATAGTTGCTTTGTCTCGCCATCGTGATGATGGCACTCGGCAATGTCCAGTCGAGCATTGTGACAGTGACATTCTTTGTCACAGCCAGACCTCTGGAGTCTCTCAGAGTGACAGTGGCTGTGACATTGGATGCAGAGTCTATTGAAGCATTGCCTCCTGTCGCAGAGGATCCGCTGATCGTCATGGAATATGTCAAGCCATTGACAGAGACAGAAGCAGATGCCAGTGTCGCACTGTACCGAGCAGACAGTGATGATGCAGTATATCGCACTGTCGAATGACTCCGGACTATGTTCTTATTGTTCTGAGTGATTGCTGTTATAGTGCTATTGACATCCGCATATGTCACCGATCCAATGACCGGAGCACAGACAGAAGTATTGACTGTATATGTTCCTCCGGTCTTGGTATTGGCATTTCCACTGTATGTCACTCTAACCTTGTATGTCCCACTCTGAGCATTCGGAATGGATGCATACCAGTTTGTGATCATCCCTGATGTCTTATATCCTGCAATGGATGTCCCACTTGTAGTGCCGGATCCGATGACAGAATTGTCCGCTCCGAGTGCCTCAACAGTGACAGTCCTGCCCAGAGGATTGTAGATTCCTATGGTCAGAGTATTTCCGATGACGAAGTCAGGGAAATTGTTTGCATAGGGATATGGATATGTGTAGACCGACAGTGCAGTGCTCTCAGATGTGAGCTGAGAGTCTTTTCTGCGGACTTTTGTCTTGATCTTGTAGTTGGTATATGCCGACAGTCCTGTGATGGTATAAGAGCCACTGGTGCTGTTTGCAATGGAGACCTGAGTGTATGATGTGCCATTGTTGGTGCTATACCAGAGCTGATCCACAGTGGCATCTGTTGTCCAGTTTATCGCAATCGATGTCTCTGTCCTGCTCGACATGCTCTGTGTGATGCTCGCATATCTCGGAATAGTGTTCAGTGTGATTGTTCCGGAGGCTGTGCAGTCACCGGAAGAGCTTGACGAGTTGGAAGGACCATAGGAGCTTGCATATCCGTTTGCCCTTGCCGAGATCGTGATGCTCTTTGTGCCATCACTGTTGTGATTGACTCGGACAGTATGTGTCTGGATCTCAAAGATGCCATTAGAGTTCCAAGGATTGCAGTCGAATCTCTGAGAGATGGACTCTGTGGATCCGTTGATGGTGATGCCTGCAGATCTCTTGCCAGTAGTATCGAATGTGTATGCTGTGTTGTCCGTAGACCAGAATGTGGTCGCTGTCACATCCGAGTAGTTGCCGGAGATGCTCTGGACAGCAGACCATGTCATATAGAAACTGAAGTGCGAGTCCAGATTCGTTACACTGCCATTGATTGTTCCGCTTAGTGCCATCATGCACCTCCTGTCGCAGTGGACACAAGTCCAATGCCGTCATTCACCAGTGTAGTGCCGGAGTAGATCTCAATCGGAATGAATCTCATCTTTCCGCATAGCGTGATCTCTTCCTCCACCACCGACTTTTTCATGTGAAACTCGTCACCATTTACCCAATAGATCGCATTGTCATTCCTGTCATATCCTGCGAATCCCACCGCATTATTCATCATGACATAGGATCCATCAAGTCCGAACATCTTCAGACCATTCTTGTCCATCTGACCGAGGAGATTGTTTGCCTCGTCATAGAGCTCAAGGAGTCCGGAGACATTGCTCTGAGATCCGAGCTTCAGTGTACCTCCCTTGATCAGATCTGCTGTCAGATTGATGACATTGATCTGTTGCATGTCGAGTGTGCCATCAATAGTCCATGCACTGTTGAATGTACCATTGATGCCAGTCTGGGAGAATCCTATGCCTCCAGAGTTGATCCGGATGACATATGTGGCAGACTCCTTTGGCAAAGAGTCCACCACAAGGATCTGGTCTCCGTCATAGATGACATAAGAGTTGCCGAGCACTCCCATAATCTTGTCTGTGGCACTTTGAAGTTCTTCTCCAAGGGACACCTTTACAGATTCGGTCTCCTCTTTGACAATCTCCTGAGTAGTGCTGTTGATGGTGCTCATCAGTCCGGACAGAGTCTGTCTGAAGTTGCCGAACTCAATCTCTGTGTACTTCTCCAGAATGCAGTCATATGTGAACGCAATCACATTAGTCATCAGATTGATGCCGAGCCTGTTGTCAATGACCTCGACAGTGTCTCCAATGTCTGTGATTTTCTCAAGATTCGCCTTCAGTGTATAGTTGACTTTCGGCACACTATTCACGTTCACATAATTCTGTGCCTGTTCCCTCAGATCCTCCACCAGAGCCTCTGTATAAGCCTCTGAGTCAAGATTCCCTTCGCTGTCCTGATAGTCCTCCTCAAGGATGTTGTCCTGCGAGAAGCTCACTGTCTTGGTGTAGGGAATGGGATATGTCACATCCGAGTAGACATACACATCAGCAGTCGAGTCCAGTTTGTTCAGAAGGATGCCATCCTTGCCGACCGGAAGGAGCTTTGTGACCACATTGCTCCAGTCCTCTCGGCATGTGATGTCTTTCAGATTCTTCTTGTACTGGACAGTCACTCCATTGTCCTGTCCTATTGTGTTCCGGATCTGGAGATTGAAGTTGTCTCTGACCAGATGACCTCCCCACCGCTCCAGAACAGTCTGTGTGGCTTCGTAGAGGCTTTTCCTCACACATCTAAAGGAGTTGACTGTTCCCACATCGGAAAGCGTTGTGAAGGGACTCAGAGTGTCTGTGTGCATGTTCAGCTGATCCAGAGCATCATTACAGTCCTTGTTGACCACATATGTGTCTTGAATCAGGAGATTCTGTGAGTCGAAGAATACATGCTGTGCTTGCACCGAGATTTTGGTCTTGGTCTTCTGCGGATTGTATATCCTGAAGGCTTGGTCTCCTGTGGGAGTGTTCGCCACAATGATCCTGCCCTCAGTTATATAGTCCACATATGCCAGTCCGGTCTCCAGATCCAGATAATATGCTCCGTTATCCTCTTTCCGCACCTTCGCCTTCAGAGGCTGAATGACCACATCACCATTTGACAGGAAGGATGTGTCTGTCTGTCCAAATACTTTTATCATGCTTTCCCTCCTGTCCGTTTCTTATATCCATCTGGAATAGTTCTCAATCTCGACCAGTGTGACAGTTCCACTCCATGAGAGTGTGTTTGTTCCGACCGGAAGCACCAGATTGTCATAGTCTCCGGTCACATCTCTGTTCCGGAGGATTCCTCCGGTGTATGCATTCATCCCCACCGCATCAATGGTGATGGAGTCATTTGTGTCCATACTCAGGACAAAGATCTCACTGCCATTCAGACTCAGACTGACTGTGCCGGATCCCTCGACAGTGATTGTCGGTCTTGAGACGATATTTCCGGAGTTGGTCACTGTCACACTGCTCCCTGTTGCCTCAATCTCTTGCTCAGTCGCAGAATACTTGAAAGGCTGAACATGCAGAGTCACCTTCGCTGTCCGGAATCGGATCAGTCTCTCCAAATCTATCTGCTCAAGGATCTCAAAGTTGTAATACTTATCAGGCTCATTCGAGAATGTGACTTGACCTTCTGAATTGAAGAAGCTCAAGACCTCATTCACATCATACTGACCATACAGACCAATCGAGATCTCCTTGTCATATGCCTTGAATCCGAGCTTTGTGACGATGTCACCATCTCTGCCATCGATCTCTTCTATCTGTGTCCGCATCTCCGGCTTGGAGATGGGAGGAAGAGACTGAATGAGCAATCCTGTGATGGTGTCACTCCGGACACCATTCAATTCTATCCAGTTCATCCTCTTCCTCCTTTACGCATACACCAGTCTTGAGACAGTGTTGTCCACAAACTTTCCGACTTGCTCATCATCCAGAATGATCTGCATCTGGCTGAGTGCCTGTTTGAAGGCAGAGACCAGATCTGTGCTTGCCACCGCTCCTGCGACTGCGGATCCTGTGATTCTCGGATTGACATCGAAGCTCTGCGGAATGCTGTCTGCCATGTCATTGGCAACATGTCTCATCTCATCCGAGAATCCTTCTCCGATACCAAGAGCCAGATTCTCACCGATCTCATCCCTAAAGAGCTTGGAAGGAGAAGCAATGCCGAACAGCTTCTTGATGAAGCTCGTCACATTGCCGACCCATCCCTTGATCTTGTCCTTGATCCACTTTAGGGATCCGGAGATTCCTTCCCAGATGCCAGACACAAGATTCTTTCCAGTCTTGACCATGTCCTCCGGAATCTTCTTGACAGCATCGAGGATGGTCTTTCCGATCTCCTTGGCTTTGAGCAACAGATTGCCGAGAGACTTGCCGATGCCCTCGATAAGCGAGGCAATGATCTTCACTCCTCCCTGAATTATCTGAGGCAGATTGTCAATCAGTGTCTTCACTATCGTCACAATGATTTTGGGAACCATTGCAATCAGCTTCGGCAGGGACTGGATCAGACCATTGATGAGTGCCACCATGATCTTCACCGCACTGTCCACTATCATCGGCAGATTGTCGAGAAGCACATCCACGATTGTGCCAATCAGCTGAGGCACATAGTCAATCAGCTGAGGAATTGCCTCGGTCAGTCCCTCGATAAGTCCGACCACAAGCTCCACTCCGGTCTCAATGATCTCCGGAAGATTGTCCAGAAGCACATTCACCATGCTTTCAATGATCTCCGGCAACATCTTGATGAGATCCGGAACAGTGTCAGAGATGCCCTTAATCAGAGACAGGAGCATCTGCACTCCTGCACTCATTAGCTGAGGCAGAAGTCCCACAATAGTGGTCACGATTCGAGGAATCAGCTGTGCCACCAAAGGAATGACAGTTGGAAGAAGATCTGCAATGCTTTGGATTAAGTCACTGACCGCTGACACAAGCACCGGAGTCATTGTCTCAATCATCGGAGCAATCATTGTGGCAAGCTGAGGAATCAGTGTCTGCAACAGTGTGCCGATTCCCTCGACCACCTTAGTGATCCTCGGAATCAACTGCGGAATGACTCCTCCTTCTCCAGAATCGTCCACCAGTGTGCTGATGAAGTCATCCACCAGAGCACTAAAGTCTCCATTGTCACTTGCTATTCCGGTCAGCATGTTTGACCATGCAGACTTCATCGAACTGAGAGAGCCTTCAATGGTGCTAGATGCCTCATTTGATGTAGTTCCGAGGATGCCCATCCTCTCCTGAGTCTTATTGATAGCCTCGATCATCTGGTGGAAGGGAACATCCTTGACTGTCTCGGCAGTGACCTCCATTGCATCTCCGAGGACACCGGACTCATTGATGAGCCTTGCCATCTCAGCCTGAGTGCCACCATATCCGAGCTTTAAGTTGTCGAGCATCGTGAAGTTGCCCTTTGCGAATCCCTGATAGGCATACTGAATGGACTCTATGGAAGTGCCGAAAGTGTTCGCATTGTCTGCCATGTCTCGGATTGCCATATCCGCATATTCCGCAGACTTGGCTGTGTCATCTCCGAGTCCCTGCAACAGTGTCGCAGAAAAGCCTGTGACAGTGTCCAGATACTCATTCGCAGACATTCCTGCTGTGGAGAATGCCTTTTGAGCATTGTCCATGACAGTCTGAGCGAGTTCATCTCCGAAGATCTTCTTGACACCACCTTCGAGCTGTTCAAACTGTGCGAATCCGGCAACAGCATCCTTGCCGACATCGATGAGAGCTCCTCCGAGCATTTTCAGACCATCGAGCACTCCCTTAATTGCAGTGGATGCAAGATCTGCAAGGACTCCCTTCATCACTGTGAATCCGTCCGATGCACCTTCCGCATCTTTTCCGGACTTTTTCGCACTGTTTCCGAGATCATCCAGTGCCTGAGCAGTCTGATTGACTGTGGTCTCGGCATTGGCTGTCTGGATCCGCATCTGATTGATGGACTTGCTCTGAGCATCCAGTTCCTTGGAGCTCTTCTGGACTTCCTGTCCGAGATCCGAGACCACCTTCTGCTGTTCTTTGTACTCCGAGGAAGATGTCCCCAGAGTCCTTCCGATCATGTCCAGAGCACTCTTTTCAGCTTCATACTGCGAGACCAGTTTCTGATGATTCGCAGATGTGGAGGCATACTGAGACTGCATCTGGGAGAGCTGTCCCTTGAGAGAGGCAAGTGCAGTCTTCTGTGCATCGAGCTGTGTGGTCAGATCTTTGGTCTGAGTCTTGAGTTCTTTGACGGATGTGTCTCCGGCATCAAAAGAGCTCGATGTGGCTTTCATCTCGGCACTGACCACTTTCAGACTCTGAGTGATGTCCTTCAGTGCCTTTTGATATTCTGATGCCCCTGTGAGCTTTACGGATCCACCAAATCCTGCCATCAGACCACCTCCTTCTCCTCAAACTTAAAGCCATTCCTCATTCTCTTGCGACTTGAGGAAGGCTTCTGAATATGTCATGTTTGCTTTGCTGAGTCTCATCTCCAGATCCCAATCATCCTTGTAATGACCATACAGACGATTGAAAAGAGTGAGAGTCAGTCTTCCGGTCTCATGAAAAGTCAGCAGGAGCTTTGTCCTGCCGATGAAATAAAACCATGAAAAGTCAATGACCGGACTTTCCTCGTCATGGATTATGCGTTTTTTTCGTTGCTCTGAGTGCTCTGAATCACAGTGTCATTCATGACCTTTGTTGCCTGAAGCAGTCCGACCTCGGTGATCATCCTTCCGACTTGCTTTAGAGTCAGAGGCTTGATGTCAGTGCCATTCTCCTCATTCTCGATGTCGATGCCTTCATTAATCATCTCAGTGAATCCGAAAATCACTGCTTTGGCATTAGGCTCTCCTGTGGATCCGTCAGAGAGTCTTCCCCACTCTTCGACCGAGCCATATTCCTCTTGGATCCGCTCCATCACATTGAGATTGAAGACTGCTGTGTACTCTTTTCCTCTATACTGGATTTTCCCATTTATGTCCTTCATTTAATTCGCCTCCAATGATAGAAAAAAGAGCGGATTGCTCCGCTCCTCAGGTAGTTCCACCAAGCTCAGTCTCAAGATAAGTGATTGCTTCGGACTGAGAGTTGAAAGTCTTCGCAGTAGACCACTTGCCATTGGCAAGAGTCATGACAGTGCCTTCCATAGTGGAAGTGCCGAACTCCAGATTCTCGCCCTTGGTGTTGTCTTCCTGAGAAGGCTCAGACATCTTGACCTTGTGCAGGATCTCGACCTTGTACTTGTAGACACCATTGACCATCTTGACCACTACTCGACCGAATCCGATGTAAGGAGCAGTGTCATTGCTGTTGCGGACAATCACTCCCTCGGCATAAGTGTGACCGAGCATGGTAGCCATAGTCTCCATGTCTTCATCATCGATGCCTATGGTCACAGTGCCGGACTGGAAGGAAGTGTCACTCTCAGCCACCACATCATCCGCATAGAGCTTCGCATCGTTGTTGCTGATGTCCACACTGCAAGAGATCGCTCTCGCAGGCTTGGCACATCCGGTATAGGTAGGCACTCCGGCATCAGTCTCAGACTCCAGAATGGCATACCTGAAATTGTTCAGACCAATTTTCGCCATTTTAGTTCTCCTCTCGCATTACTGCAAAATTGAGTGTCTTGTGGTAGTAGCCAGTGTCAGTCTCATACATATCTCCTGAGGATCTGGACACTTGCCACACAAATCCATTCGCTTCGAGGACATCCTTGATGCCCTCAATTATCTTCAGATAGTTCCCTTTGGAGAAGACATCGAAGTCATAATAATCGACATAACCGATAAGACCATCATCTCCGGTCAGGGAATTGTCCGCATCGGTCTGCTGATATGTGACATATGGCTCTCCATGTCCCTCATAGAACAGGAACACCACAGGGATCTCGTCTCCATCCACAGTGAATCCTGCAAAGATGGATTCAATCAGTTCATTCATTCCAGTAGACCTCCGCTTGCTTCTTTTTGTGCTTTGAGCATTGCTTGCTCAATCTCATCTTTCCTGAAAGACTTGCGGAAAAACGGCTTTTTTGCCTCTCCACTGCTTGTGCCATACTCTCTCGCAATAGCAATCAGTGCAACAGGGACTCCATCATACATGTATTCTGCACTTGACCGACCTGACACTCTTCTGATTTTGTATCCTTTGCCAGATCTGTATTCTTGACCCTCTGTCGCACCTCTCTTCACAACATGAGTCCTTTGCCCTTGCTTGTAGTAACCATAGAATGCCACCTTCGTATTGATGAATTTTCCGGCATATGTTTTATATGGCTTTGTCACCTTTAGATAGGGAGTCAGCTTCTGTGGCTCGGCAAAAGAGCGACTCATGTTAGATATTACATTCTTATAGACCACTTGTGCTCCTGCCTGAGTCATTGCCATGAAGATGTCCTCGGATCTTAACCTGATAAAATCCATATCCTTGATAATGTCCATCGGCAGTTCCAATGTAAATCCCATCAGTGAGTCACCTCCTCTGCATTACCGCAATAGTCTTTCACTTTTCCACCATCTTGCACTGCATCTCAAGCTCCACATTCGCCTCATCGACATTGTTCAGATAGACAATGGTGAATGTCTTCCCATTGAAGTCAATCTCCATGTCCCTGTTGATCTCTGTCACTGGATAGCGGATGGTGAAGTTGGTCAGTGCCTTCTCGAAGTCCGAATTGTTCTTGATGATCGTCATGCCCTTTGTGGTCTTGACAGAGGCATATGGCTCAAGCACCAATGTTCTCTGCACAGACTGGAATCCGGCAGAATCCTTGACCACCTCAGTGCGATAAATGCGGATCCGCTTGTTGTACTTTCCTGCATTGATCATGTCTCATCCTCCATCGGAAGGAGATTGATGCTGTGCAGTCCGAGAATGCTCTCCACTACTTTGTTGACATTGTTCTTGTCAACATACAGAGTGCGATTGTCCCACATGTCCTGCACCAAAACATAGATCACTATGATGAAGTTAGGGAACTCATCCAGATTGGTCTGTCCGGTGTACTTGGAGATATAGTCCTTCGCCACTGTCAGCAGTGTTCCAAGGAGAGCAGAGTCATCCTGTGTCAGCTCGGTGATGCGGAGATAGTCCGCAAGATCCTGAACTGTTATCTCACTGACTTTGGATATATCAGTCATTGTCATTCTCCTTTCGGAGTCTTTTTGCCCTTCTTAGTGGCTTTAGGAGCAGGATTGATCTCCTCAATGTACCCTGCCTTGAGGAGATCTTTCACAGCTTCTTTGTCAAGGATGTCCTTGACTTCTCCTTCGACCATAGTCACCAAGCCACTAAATGTCTTTAGTGCTTTGTACATATGATCACCTCATCAAGCCATCGTCAGGACAGCAATCTGCTGTTCATCGCAGACTTTCGCATCGAACTCGAACCATCCGATGACACCGACCGCATGCTCATCGGCATAACGCTCACGAAGCACCTGAATGTTGATGTCCTCGCTGAACTTGGTAGCCAGTCCATGCATGTCACCATAGTAGATGACCTTCTCGCCAGTGGCGATGTCAGGCATGTTGTCACTGACATAGACAGGCTTGCCGAGCATCGTCCTGCCGAAAGGAGCAGTGAAGTCATCCTGAAGCAGATAGATGCCGACCTGAGACTTGAGAGTGCGGAGAGCATCTCTGGTAGCAGGAGACATGATCCAGATGGCATTGTTCTGGAACTCATCCTTCACCTTGCCCTGAAGCTTGATGACATCATCAGCAGTGATGGCAGTGGCAGATCCGGCAGTCAGGCTGTTGCTCAGAGTGGAAAGTCCTTCGACAGAGCCAGAAGTTCCGATGAGGAGCTCATGCTCGATGAATCTGGCAATGTCATATGCCATCTGATCCACTACGAATCCGACTATGTCGATCTGGGCATTGTTGATCAGAGAGCGAGAGACTTTCGTCAGAGCTCCGGCGAGGAATCCACCGAGATTGACAGAGTCGAAAGAGCCAGTGGAGCTCTGCATCTGTACGAACTCGGACTGATAGCCAACATTGATCTTGTTGCTGTTGGCAGGATAGAAAGGCAGTACCAGATTGCCCTTCACATTGAACTTCTGGCTTCTCTCCAGAATGGGACATACATCATACACCTTGCGGATGATGTGATTGACTATGGTAGTGGGAATGAGCACACCACCTTCAGTGGGAGTCAGCTCTCCACTGCGTTCATTGATGCGACCTCTGAGATAGTCCTCAAAAGCCTTCTTCTCCATCTCTTCTATGGATCTCTCTTCGACCTTCACTTCAGTCTCCTCCTCCTTCGGCTCTTCTCCTTCGAGTTTCTTTTCCATTTCCTTCATCTCTCTGAAGTCATCATCCATCTTCAGAGTCTCTTTGATTCTGCGGATGTCATCTCTGATCTCCGCAAGCTCCTGTGCCTCAGCATCAGTGAGCTCCCTCTTCTCTGTCTTGGCAGAGTTGAGGACTTCTTCGGCTCTGGTCATGAGATCATTTCTCTTTTCAACCAGTTCTTTGAAGTTCATTTGATTCCCTCCTTCATTTCATTGATCCAAGTTTCATACTTGGAATAATCAATATTTGCCTCAGGCTCTGCCTGTTGTGGCTGTTCTTCTGTGCGAATCTCTTCGATGTAGTCTTCACCGATGTAGAGATCCTGCTCATCTTCGGATCTCGCCATGATGAGTGTTCCATCATAGGCAGGAGTCATTCTCCTGTCGAGGATGGACACCTCTCGCAGATCCAGATCTCTCAGCTTGCGGAGAGGCAGTCCGGTCTCCGGCTCAGTCCCTCCCTCGACTCCGTCTGGAGTGTCATAGAATCCGAAGCTCCATCCGACAAGATCTCCTCGCCTTGCAGACTCGACCACTTCCGGATCCGTCACTGTGGCTCTGGCATGGAGTCCGATGTTGTCCTCAGTCAGCTCCAAATTCCCTTGCTTAGTGGATCCGAGGACTCTGCTCCCATCGTGATTCAGAAGCAGATATACATCATCATTCCGTCTCAGAGCATTAGAAAACGCACCTTTGCAGATGCGTTCAATGAATCGACCTATGCGAGATCTGAGAGGCTTGGAGTTGCGTTCGACCGCATTCACATATCCTGAGATCTCGACACTGTCTGCTCTTATGTTGACTTGCATCATTCCACCTCCTCATGCCTCAGATGAGTTTTCGCTCTTTGGCTCTTTCTTGCCTTCATCCTTGTTTTTCTTCTTCAGCTCATCTGCACCAATGACAAACCGCTTTGCATCTTTCTTGTCTGCTTTCATCTCTTTAGTTGCCATAGCGAATCTCTCCTATAATGTCATTGCCATTCTTTTCAATGATAACAATTGATGCTCCTCTACCGAACAGCATCTCTGCCTCGTCAAAGTCACCTCCAGTGTTATACCCAACAAAGAGAGCAGGAGTCCCTTTCGGCACTCTTATCTGGATTGTTGATCCTCCATAGTAGTTTGCAAAATCGTTTGCAATGTCTATGTTTGCCGATGTGGATGTGAATCCTTTGTTGTCAATTGTGTCCCCAACATCTATGTCACTCGCCTTTATTGCGATACCTCTGTAAACCATCATGTCGGAGTCCGTTTTGCCTGTCATGGTGGAATCAATCTGCTTGATTATCTCGTCAACCTCAGCCTTTTCATCTCCGCTCAGTTCTCGCTTGCCATTCAAGTATTCATTGATTCTTTCATAGTCTCCTGCTGTGTACTCTCGCACTGCTTCTTTCTGTGCATAAGTGACCGCATTTGCACCATAGGACACCGAAGGCTGTCCCTCATCGACATCACTTGAGTATGTGTACTCAGCATACTTTTTGCCTCCACCAGAGGCATCCCCTGAGCCTCCTCCAGAAGATCCAGAGCCTCCACCAGATGAATCAGAGCCTCCACCAGATCCATATGTGAATCTGCCATCTTTGCCATGATTCTCATTGAATCTTTCTGCAAGATCCCTCTCGGCAGAGTTGCCTGACTCGTCATAAGCCTCAGCCAATTCATGTCCTTCAAGCATCTTGTCCATCTCCTCGACAGACTCATTTGCTCCTTCATCCGAGAGATCTCCGACAGTGTCAGTATTCGGTGTATAGTAGACATGCTTGTTGGTGTCATAGAGCACCGCACCGAGACCGACATTGACCACATCGAGTCCTTCGATCCAGTTCATGTTCTCGGCTCGTCTGATCTCATTTAGAGTCATGAATCCGGTCTCTTTGGCAAGTTTGTAGGACTCATATCTGTCCTTTAGAGAGGCTCTGATGATCTCCTTGACATCGAACTCGAAGAAGCAGTTTTTCTTTTCCTTCTCCAGAAGCAGATCTCTGTTGAGAGCAGTCTCGAAGGCTTTCACAATAGGATAGATTGCGAATTTGAAAGTCTTCTCAAAGTCATCGGAGATGTGGAAGAGATTGTTGATTTCGTCTTGAAGAGTTTTCTTGGATTCGTTCAACTGCATCTCCACCGAAGTGTTGGATGCCTCTTTGAAGTCAAGTCCATTGTTCAGCACCACAACATTCTCGGTGTTGTTCGCATAGAGATTCCTCCATGCCTTCTTCAGAGCATTGATCTCTTCCTGTCCGAGCTTTCTCTCTGCTCTCAGGAATCCTTTTTTGTTGCCTCCGTTCTTCACCATGCCGAGCTGATAGAGCAGAGTCTGATATGCAGTCTCAAGCTCCTTGGAGATCTCCACAGTCAGACCGACACCGGATGCTCCATCCTTGGTGTTCCTCAGAAGTTTGATGAACTCAAAAGGCTTGTATGCCTTGCCCATGACAAGGATCTGAAAGTCCTTGTAAATCGGCTCAGGGACTCTCAGGATGTCGATATAACGATCCTCGACATAGAAGAGTCCGGTGACATCATTCCTGCTCCTGCGGATGTAGCAATAGCCTCCCTTGCCGAGTAGATAGTCAGACACCATTGCCTTCTTCATCTGGAAGGCATCCAGAGTGTCTCCTGTGTCTCCATTGAGCATCCTGACTCTTGGATCCCTGTCAATGGTCTCGACCTTGCCATCCTTGTACTTGTAGAGCTTGACAGGCATGGATGCGACCGCATTGGAGATGAAGTCCACAGCACCACTCACCGCAGGGAGAGTCAGTGCTTTCTCCCTCGTTATGGTCTCGCTGTTCAGCAGAGCCTGAAGGAGTACATCATCCACAATCGGAGGAGTCAATTCCGGAGCAGTGTCTCGCTCCTTTGGCTCTTCATTGATTCCGAAGAGCCAGTTCACAAATCCCATCCTTTTTCCTCCTTCATATCGTCTGCACGATCCATCCTCCCTGATTCAGGAAGTTGTCCTGCTGAAGCAGATAGACCGCATTGATGAGACTCACCACCATGTCCACCTTGCCAGTGGACTTCTTTTTATTCACATATTGATTCTTGTTTGTGTCATATACGCACCGAGCATTCTGGAAGTTGATCTCAAGCAGAGGATTCGCTTCATACTCGAACTCTCCGGACAGGATCTTCTCTCTCAGCAGTTTTGTCGGAGCATGGAGCACTGAGGAATGCTGTCGCACCTCGACCATGTTATATCCGGCACTCTCTAACTTCTGAGCAGTGCTGAGAGCATTCCATCTGTCGAATCCGATTGCTTGAACTTTTACTCCGTACCTCTTCTCGATGTTGAGTATGTAGTCCTCGACCACCGCATAATCGATGATCCTGTCTCCGCATGCGATGCACTTCAGAGTCTTCAGCAGTTCACGATAGTTGACCTTCTCGAACTGTGTCTTCTCATCGATTCTGCCTTCCGGAATGAATGCCCACACATCAGCGAGAATCCTGTTGTCATCATCGACTGACACCATTGCCACACTGGTGTTGTCATCCGTCTGAGACAAGTCAAATCCCAGATAGACCACTCTGCCTGTCCAGTCAATCTTCGCCACCTTGCATGCTTGGACATCCTTGACATCGATGTATGTCTCTGTCCCTGTCCCTTGGTAGATGATGTTGCAGTGCTTTGTGACGAAGTTCTCCCTCGCACTCTCCACCGCAATGGCATATGCTCGTTTCTTCAGCAGATCCTCCCAGATCTCCGGAATCTCCAGAGCAACAGGATTCGCTTGCTGAAGAATGAGATCATCGGTCTCCCATCCGGCTGTCTTGTCCGGCTCATACAAAAGAGAAAAGCGAGTCTCGTCTTTTTCAAGACCATCGAGCACTCGCTTGCTATACTTGACCTCATCCTCAAAGGGATTGTCGATTGTCGGATATTTTGTCGAGATGATGAATCCGAGCTTGTTCAGAATGTTGAGCTGTCCGGATCTCATTGCCTCAATTGGATATGAGATCGGCAGAGCTCCGACCTCGTCAGCACAAAATGCATTCGGCAGTTTTCCATCCATCCTGCTTGTGGAGTAGGACAGAGGAATGTACTGTGTCTGAGTAGGCTTGAACTGGATATAATCCCTCAGGATCTTGAATCTCTTTGTGTCTTTGTACTCATAGACCAAAGGACTGCTCCTGATGGTCTCAGACATTGCCTCTCGAATCTCTCTGCTCAAGGATCCATCCGGAGCAACAGAATAGAACTTGCTGAACTGAGGCTCAGTCAAAAAGAGCAGAATGAAGATTGTCGAGATGGTGTATGTCTTGAAGTTCTTCCGACAGATCTCCAAGACTCCGGTCTCATATCTTCTTCTGCTCTCATCGTCTCTGTACACTGTGCAGAGTATCGCAGTATAAAACAGCCACTGATATCCGCATGTACACTCATAGAGTGACTGTCCTGCCTTGAGTCCCTTCGGCATGATCAGGATCTTCAGGATGTTCTCAATCTGTGTCAGCTTCTTCTCGCTGACCATGTACTTCTTATCCTTGCCCTCGCAGATCCGCATCCAGTCCTTCATCTGTCGCTTGACATAGACCGGAGTAGTCTTCTTCCGGACATCTCGCTTGCAGACCAGATATGCTTTACTCTCCGTCACCATCGGCATCACCACCATTGATGATGTCCATCAGAGGATCAATCTCATCCTCTGCATCATTGACTCCCCAAGTCTTGAAGATCTTGAGCAGAGTTGCGACAGTCTTATTTGCGGAGTCCGTTGTCCTGTCAAACTGAGCAATGGCAGGATGAATCTGAAGATTGCCCTTGCCCTTGACATATTCCTTGGACACAAGCACATCTCCGTTGTCGATTGCTTCTCCCACAACAGCATCCAGTGCCACAAGTGTCCGGATCTGCCTCTTGTATCGAGCAAAGGAAGTTGCAAAGAGATAATCGCACTCAAGTCCATTCTCTTCAGCCTTCTGGAGGATGCTTCGCTCCTGCTCCTCCAGTTTTTTCATGTTCAGCATGTATCGCACCTCATTATTCTTCATCAAATTCTGCGATATGTTCTGCCTCTCTCAGTTTTGAGAGGCTTTTCGATTGTTTTGATTCATTTTCCAAAGGAATTGGAAAAAATTTCCTCAGATTTTCCCAAAAGCCATGAAAAATCATAACTTTTGTGAGGAAGAG
>JAEIGA010002008.1_pt1 | contig 32400 bp, 22 predicted proteins | sample 9270691 | NCBI WGS metagenome assembly JAEIGA01 (sample SAMN17057246, study PRJNA624740) | gut metagenome | biome: biome; isolation source: fecal sample | host: Bos grunniens | place: China: Xizang | collected 2019 | reverse complement strand
GGCAGTCATTGATATGCGTGTGCTGTCGGCAGCGGTCTTCTCCTTGGCAGGTTCGTTGCCAGCGATTTTTGCATTCTTTGGTCTGCCAGCTGTCAGGTTTTTGCTTATTCCGTTATCGTTATTTGGGTCGTATGTGCCGTCTTTAATGGATTGCTCACGTCGCTCGCGCTCCTCTTTCTCCTTCTGCGATGCCATCGCAAATTTTTTCGCTTCAATCTCCTGTTCGGTCATTGGCACCTTGCGGTTGAATCCGACGCTGTATCGTTGAGTGAAGAATATATGCTGATTGTCGTTCTTGTTCCAGTTAGACTCTAAGAGTGTCGGAATTTCGTTAGAGGCAAAATTGTCAGAGAAAGACTCTGGGTGTGTGATATACTCATCGTTTGTTATGCCACCATTCTCTGACTGTTTCTGATGGTATGTCCCGATGAGTATATGCGCCTGGTATCTATCGCCATGGTAGCTTCCCCACATATTGTAGTTGAAATGGGCAAGATTCTGGTTGGCATAATATCCTCGTGCGTAAAGGTAGTTAAACTGGAATCCGAATCCGAGCTTTTTTGATGCATTGACTGCGAATGTGGCTTTCAGATGGTCTTCGCCATTGGTTTTATTGCCACAGGAGTTATATACAATATTTGTAATAGGAGAGTATGTATTTGTGAAATGGAATTGGTCAGAAGGCGTCATGACTTGTGAATATCCATTGGTGAAGATAAATTCATCACCGCTTTCACGATCTATGAATATTCTGTTCAGTCGTGGCGAGCCGTTGTTTCCAGTGGTATTATACTGACCGTACAAGCCAGAAGCGAAAACACGGTTCATCTGCATGTATGACATGGTGTCAGGTGTTGCTGGCAGGTTGTCGCCAGTGATTCTGTCTACCGTCCATACTGTCATTCCGCGAGGTATCTCTTTATTGTGCGTTGTATCGCGTGCTGAGGTGCTTTTACCGCTTGGCGACAGATTCATGCTGCCATCGTTAGATGACAGCTGCTCAAATTGAGCCATTGCTGAGACAGAGCCTAGCACAGCGATGCATAATATTGTTATTTTCTTCAGCATTTATCTGTAATTTAGTTCAAGGTTCCGGATGTTAAAAAAAGACAGGCTGCTTTATGCTGATAGAGCGGCACAAACTTGTCTTTTTTATCCCATCTTTATCTTATGAGGGCTTGCGAAAACGTCTGTCGGTCAGCGTTTGAAGCGCAGCACACATTCTGCCATCTTGAAGAACATCGCAGTCATGATAACCAAAATGCCAAATGTCGGTTCGGGTTCGGTCCAATAGAGTATAGCACCAATTATCGCACCTATAATAAATATGATATTCATTATCTGGCGTATGATAAATACCTTGCTTCTCTTTTCCTTCTTGATGATTTCTTCCTGTTCCATAGTATTTTATTGATGGCAATAATGCGTAATATGGTTTTATTTTTAATATCGTATGTTATAATGCCAGCAGATTTTGACTGCGGTGTGATGCCATAGGGCATATTATATATATGAGGCTTATTCTGCTGCAGCCGTCAGCTTCTGTTCGAAAAGCATGAATAGTTCTTTTACACGGTCAATGGTGCGCATTCTGAACTTTCCGTTTGTCCTAAACATTTTTGTGCCTTTCTTATTGATTGCCTGTGTGTCGGTAATCATTTCTTCGGCAGTGTATGACTGTTCTTCCTGTCGTCCGATGTCGTATTTGTATGACATTCGGCATAGTCTTATATTCACACAGTTGTCTTTACATTCGGCGATGACGCTATATCGGAAATGTGCAAAATCTTTCGCGAAAGTAGATGATGAGAAAACCATCTCTTCTTCCATGATAGCAGCAATAATGTGCTCGCGCTTGTTAACTGCAGAAATTCGGCTGTTTGCGGTCTGGCTCTTTTCCTTGATAAGGCTTGTCGTTATTTTCAGCATACGCTCATAAAGAGCCTCGGCATTTACTCCTGACACATTAATGTCCTTGCTCCATTCGACCTTGCCGTCAACTTCTGGCACAGCACCAATATTATATTGTGGCAGAATAGCTTTTGAACGTTTCTTTGTTGCTTCCTGCTTCTTGCTTGCTGGCTGCTCTTTCTCTCCGAAATCAGGGATTTCCCATTCTGATTGTGCCCATGAGGCGCATGGCATGAGAAGTATTGCCAATAGAATGAATGTTTTCATGATGATTGTGTGATTTTTTTTACTCGTTCATGAGATAAGCCTTGAAGTCCGCAAAGTCTTTAGACATCTCGATGCTTTGCTTCTGACCTTTCATAAAGTTTTGCAGACGTTCTGGTATGTCTATATCTGTATTCAGGATATTGTCTACAGTATCCTTAAATTTCGCAGGGTGTGCCGTTTCGCAGAAGACGCCAACCTCATTTTCTTGTAACGAATCGGCAAGAGCCTGATATCCGCATGCTCCGTGAGGGTCAAGCACATATCCTGTAGTCTTGTAGCACATTCTCATTGTCTCAGCTATCTGTGTGTCGTTGTATGTTGCTCCGCTGATGTCGTTGCATATGTCTTTATGCGAACCGCCGTAGAGGTCATATATGCGTGCGAAGTTAGAAGGATCTCCGACGTCCATAGCATTAGCTATCGTCTGTACAGAAGCCGCAGGTTCGTATATTCCGCTTTGCAGATATTTATAGAATATATCGTTGGCGTTATTAGCTGCAATAAAACGTTTAACCGGGAGACCCATTCTTTTGCCGAATAGTGCCGAGCATATATTTCCGAAATTGCCTGATGGCACACACATCACGAGATTGTCTGCCATGCCCTTTTCTTTCATTCGTGCATACGCATTGAAATAGTAGAATGCCTGCGGCAGGAATCTCGCCACGTTGATAGAGTTGGCAGATGTCAGTTTCATGTGCTCGTTAAGCTCTTTATCCATGAAGGCATTCTTCACTAATGCCTGGCAGTCATCAAACACACCGTCAATTTCCAAAGCAGTGATATTCTTTCCGAGAGTGGTAAACTGGCATTCCTGTATTGGCGATACTTTTCCTTTTGGATATAACACATAGACATGTATGCCATCAACTCCGAGGAAACCGTTTGCCACAGCAGAACCGGTATCGCCAGATGTTGCAACCAGAACATTCACCTTGTTATTCTTAGTATTGCTGCCGTTTACTACATATTCACCCTTCTTGTTGAGGAAATACTGTAGCAGGCGTGCCATGAAGCGTGCGCCAACATCTTTGAATGCGAGAGTCGGTCCGTGAAATAGCTCAAGGGTATATATGTTCTCTGTAACTCTGACAACCGGACAATCAAATTGCAGAGTGTCGTATACAATCTGCTTCAGTGATTCAGCATCGATATCCTCGCCAAAGAAGCATTCTGCCACATTGTATGCTATTTCTTGGAACGACATACGTTCAATATTGTCATAGAACTCTTTAGAAAGTGGCTTAATTCTTTCGGGCATATATAGTCCTCTGTCTTCTGCGAGTCCTTTTACAACAGCCTTTTCAAGTGTCGCTATAGGCGATGTTTTGTTTGTTGAGTAGTATTTCATTATTGGTTTATGATTGCGTTGTGTTAAATATTTTGTGTTGTGTAAAAATCTTATGTTTATGCGATATCCATGAGTGCTTTGATGAATTCATCCTTCTCCAGCAATTCGTAGTATCCTTGTCTGCAGCTGTCCTCGTCGTAGGTTTCAACTTCATCTGGTGTTATTCCAGGAGCATATATGACGAACGGTACAGGTTCGCTCGTATGTGTGCGAAGTCGTATGGGAGTAGGATGGTCAGGCAGAACAGCTATAGCAATAGGTTCGTCCATCTCTTGTGCAGCTTCGTATATAGGTTTTACTATCAATCTGTCAAAATCCTCGATAGTTTTTATCTTTAATGCTGCATTTCCCTCGTGTCCTGCTTCGTCACTTGCCTCTACATGCAGATACACGAAATCTTCACCGCTATGCAAGGCATTTATAGCTGCCTGCGCCTTTCCAGTGTAGTTTGTATTGTATAATCCAGTAGCGCCTTCAACATCTATACATTTCAAGCCTGCATATTTGCCGATTCCTCGAATGAGGTCTACTGCCGTGATGACTACACCGCTACATATATCAGGAAACGATTCGTTTAATGTCTTCATGTCAGGTCGGTATCCTCCTGACCAAAACCACACGCTATTAGCTGGATCCTGTCCTTCGCTGATGCGTTTGATATTGACGGGATGGTTCTCAAGCAGAAGCTGCGACTTCTTTATTATAAGATTAAGCAGCTCGGCTGTTTCGAAAGCAGACAATTCTGTCTGCGGTGCAGCCATACTCTTTTTAATGTCGGCCTTTACCATAAGTGGCTTCCACTCCTTTCCTGGCACATCGTGTGGCGGGGTGCAGACAATGTGCTTGTTACCGCCTCTGACCACAAGCAGGTGCCGATATTGTATGCCAGTATATAGGCAGAAACGTTGTCTGCCAAACCTTTCGCATATATCCTTATCCTTAGAAAGTTCTTCCTGAAGGAATTTAATCAGAATATCTGCCTGTTCTGTTTCGAGATGTCCGCAGGAATGGTTTTTTATCTTTCCGTTTTCTATGCATATAAGGTTACATCTTATAGCAAGATCGTCGGGATGCAAATCTACTCCAATCGAAGCTGCCTCTAACGGGCCGCGTCCTTCGTACACCTCTGTCTGGTCGTATCCTAGAATGGCAGAGTTCGCTACTTCCGAACCAGGATGAAATCCGTTCTGTATTGTCTTTAGCATTCCGGTGCGTCCGTTCTTTGCTAAAAGGTCCATGTATGGCGTCTTTGCATACTGTAATGCGGTCTTGCCATCAAGTTCCTCATTGTGCCAGTCGGCCATTCCGTCGCCCAAAAGAATAATACGTTTCATATATAAAATTGTGCGTGTCGTGTCAATAAAAGAGAGTCCACTCTGTTGTGTGATGCCTCTTTAATATTAAACTGAAGTTTCAGCAGTAGTTAAATGACCAGTAGTTAAGAAGTCAAGCCGATAGTTGTACACATATTAGCAATGCCCCTTGGTAAAGGTTTTACTGCTGTCCGAAGGACGTGTAAAACGATAACTCCTTAACTTCTTATCTACTAGGGGAAGTTAAACTCTCGAAACTTAAAATATTAAATATTTGCTATTGAGATAATATTTGCAAAGACACCTGCAGCTGTTACCGAAGCCCCAGCACCATATCCCTGTATCAGCATAGGATATTCTTTGTATCTTTCCGTATTAAGCATCACGATATTGTTTGACCCTTCAAGCTCGTAGAATGGGTGTCGCATGTCAACCGTCTGCAGTGATACCGATGTCTTGCCGTTTTCAAGTTTGGCTACAAATCTCCATTTCTTGTTTTCTTTCTCCAACACTTTTCTGCGCTCTTCAAAGTCAGCATCCAGTTGTGGCAGTTTCTTCCAGAAATCTTCTACGGTTCCTTCGAAATACTCATCAGGCACAAATAGCTTCTTTTCGACATCCTGCTGCTCTACCTGATATCCAGCTTCTCGTGCAAGTATTACCAGTTTTCTTACTACATCCATTCCCGACAGGTCAATTCTCGGGTCAGGTTCGGCATATCCTTGCTCCTTAGCACGTCTCACTGTTTCTGAGAATGGTACATCCTCAGCAATTTCGTTGAATATGAAGTTCAGAGTACCAGACAGCACGGCTTCAATTTTTATGATATTGTCGCCAGAGTGAATCAAGTCGTTTATAGTGCCGATGATAGGAAGTCCTGCACCTACGTTTGTCTCGAATCTGAATTTCACACCATGCTTAAGAGCTGTTTTCTTCAGTTTCAGGTAATCTGCAAAATCAGATGATGCGGCAATCTTGTTACATGCTACTACCGACACATTGTGCTCCAGCAGCGACTGATATAATCCTGCCACCTCTGCAGAGGCGGTGCAGTCAACAAATACACTATTAAAAATATTCATACTGAGCACGCCGTCAAGCATTTTCTGAGCATTGCTTGGTTCAGATGCGTTCAGCAGTTCCTTGTAGTTGCTAAGGTCGATGCCGTCTCGTGAGAATATAGCTTTCTTTGACGATGCAATGCCTACAACGTTTAGATTCAGCCTATTCTCGCTTTTAAGAATCTCCTGCTGCTCATGTATCTGTTCTATAAGCTTTCCCCCCACGGTGCCGACACCACAGATAAAGATATTCAGCACCTTGTATTCGGAAAGGAAGAAAGAGTCATGTATGACGTTGAGTGATTTTCTCAAATACTGCTCCTGTACGACAAACGAGATATTTGTCTCTGAGGCGCCCTGGGCACATGCAATTATCGAAATGCCTGAACGTCCGAGAGCGCCAAACAGCTTGCCAGCAATGCCTGGCGTATGCTTCATGTTCTCTCCGACGATGGCTATTGTGGCAAGTCCAGATTCTGCCGCCATCGGATACATCGCACCTGTCTGTATTTCCTTCTTGAACTCATTGTTCAATACCTCAATAGCGGCTTTAGCATCGTCATCCTTCACACCTATAGAAGTAGAGTTCTCTGACGAAGCCTGCGACACGAGGAATACAGAGATGCCATTGTCGGCAAGCGCTGTAAATATTCGACGGTTTACGCCAATCACGCCTACCATCGAAAGTCCGGTTACGGTTATCAGCGTCGTGCCCTTTATGCTTGATATGCCCTTGATAGGTTTGTTGTCGTCGTCAATCTTTTCCTTTATGAGCGTTCCTGGATGCTCTGGATTAAATGTGTTCTTAACCCTTATTGGTATGTTTTTGATACATACCGGATATATAGTAGGTGGATATATGACCTTCGCTCCGAAGTTACACAGCTCCATCGCCTCGATAAACGATAGCTGGTTGATGGTGTATGCAGCAGGTATGACCTTTGGGTCAGCAGTCATAAAGCCATCAACATCTGTCCATATTTCAAGAACTTCTGCATTGAGTGCCGCAGCAATGATTGCCGCTGTATAATCAGAGCCTCCTCGTCCGAGGTTTGTTGTCTCTCCGTTATTCTTGTCTGTTGAGATAAATCCTGGCACGAGAGATATTCGTGGCAGGTCAGCAAAGGTTTTCTTTACCAGCTGGTAAGTCAGATCGGCGTCGAGTGTATGCTTGTTGTTCTTGTTCTCTGTCTTGATAAACGACTTCGCATCGAACCATTTAGCACCATCAATGAGTGCCGCCACAATCTGTGACGACAATCTCTCGCCGTAGCTTACAATAGCATCGAGCGTCTTAGGCGAAAGGTCATGAATAAGATATACTCCGAAATATATAGAGCGTAGTTGCTCGAACATAGCGTCTACGCAATTGAATAGCTTCTCTCTCTTTTTGTTGTCGGTGATGATGGTGTCAATCATTTTATGATGACGATCTACCATGTTGTCAAATTCCTGGCGCCATTCTTCTTTTCCTTCCACCGCCAGAGTTGACGTATTAATAAGTTTGTCTGTAATTCCGCCTAAAGCGCTAACTACTACTACAACTTGATTTTCCTTAGCTTCTTTCTCTACAATTTTCTTGAGGCTAAGGATACTTTCTACAGAACCAACGCTGGTTCCTCCGAATTTAAGAACTTTCATTTTGTGTTTCTAAGCTTTTGTTCGTGCCAGCATCCCCGCACTACGAGAGAGGGCGTCTGGCTATCAGTTAAACAATTCCTGACATTATGCATATAAAGAGTGTGTCCCCGTGCCATTCCTCACTACGATAGAGGCCATGGCGTCGCAAGATGCGCATCATTATGTGCTAATGTACTTTTCGAATGCAAATTTACAATATTTTTCTCAAAAACTGATGTTTTTTCTATTTATTTCTGTAATTTTGCATCAAAAAATAACGATTATATATAAAATTCATGAGTGGTGAGTGCCGTTAGGTTGCTCATAGCAGCATAGCTGCCACTGAATTGACAATATTTATCAGCTGTTAAGCTGTGATATTTTTGCCTGAAAATCACATGTGTGTATGTAGCCAGCTAAAGCTGTGATATGAATGCTTATGACAGGCAAGATTTAATCCATATTAAGGAAGATTATGCAAAAAGAATATCAAATCAGAGTGCGGCCAGAGATAGCCTATCAGACATCGCAGCTTGCGAAATATCTCTCACGCGAAAAAGGCATTGCCCTCTCCAGCTTGCGTCATGTGGCTATAGTGCGCCGCTCAATTGATGCACGTCAGCGTCAGGTGTATGTCAATCTGACGGTGAGAGCATATATTGATGAAGAACCTGCTGCTGCATCCTTTGAGCCTATCATATATCCCGATGTGTCGTCAGCGCCATCGGCCATAGTCGTCGGTGCCGGTCCTGCTGGATTATTTGCTGCGCTGCGACTCATTGAACTTGGTGTGCGTCCTATTGTTTTAGAACGTGGCAAGAATGTTCATGATCGCAAGAAAGATTTGGCTTTAATCTCACGCACACATGCTGTTAATCCTGAGTCAAACTACTGCTTTGGCGAGGGTGGAGCTGGCGCATATTCTGATGGTAAGCTTTATACACGTTCAAAGAAGCGCGGGTCGGTAGATAAAATTCTGCGTGTTTTCTGTCAGCATGGAGCATCGCTCTCAATACTTGCTGATGCTCATCCCCATATCGGCACTGACCGTCTGCCAGGTGTTATAGAATCTATGCGCAACACAATAATTGCATGTGGTGGCGAGATGCATTTCCAGACAAAGATGACAAATCTGCTAATGTCTGGCAGACAGGTTTGCGGAGTTGTTGCTGGCGGACGTGAGTATCGTGGTGCGGTGATACTTGCCACTGGACATAGCGCACGTGATGTCTACCACTATCTGCATGACGAGCAGATAGACATGGAGGCTAAGGGCATAGCCATCGGCGTACGCCTTGAACATCCCTCACACCTTATTGACCAGATACAGTATCATTCTGCCGAAGGACGTGGCAAATACCTGCCAGCAGCAGAATACAGCTTTGTCACTCAGTCAGATGGGCGCGGCGTATACTCTTTCTGCATGTGTCCTGGCGGCTACATCATCCCTGCAGCCACCTCCGACGGTCAGCTCGTAGTCAACGGAATGTCGCCCAGTTCTCGCGGAGGCAGATGGTCAAATAGTGGCATGGTGGTTGAGGTGCGCCCAGAAGATATACCTGCCATGCTCCCTAAAGAACAGTATGACCCTGCCAGCCCTCTGCTCATGATGCATCTGCAGGAGCATCTCGAACATCAGTGCTGGCTTATGGCGCAAAAGACACAATGTGCACCGTCACAGCGCATGGCCGATTTTGTCAGCGGCCGACATAGTTCGTCACTTCCCGCTACATCCTATACTCCTGGCATTGCAGCGTCACCGGTTCATGAATGGCTGCCTCCTCATATTTCTCAACGTCTGCGCCATGCCTTCACCGTCTTTGGCTCTCGTTCGCGCGGCTTTCTTACCAACGAGGCGCTTGTCATCCCTGTTGAGTCACGCACGTCTGCTCCTGTTCGCATTGTCCGCGACAGCTTAACACTGCAGCACATCAGCACCCCAGGTCTCTATCCTTGCGGCGAAGGAGCAGGCTATGCTGGCGGAATCGTTTCTGCGGCAGTTGATGGAGAGCGCTGTGCTGAGATGCTGGCAGAAGAGTATGCACGTATGCGTGAATTATGATAGAGAAGGGTAGAGGAATCGGAAAACGGAAAAGTGAAAGGTGAAAACTTTGTTTTCTTCATTTGTCCTTTATCTTCGCAACGATAGCCATATATCTATATTCTGTATCCTTTATCTTCTTAACATGCGAAACTTGAATAGATAAAACGTTAGGTTTCTTAATTCCCTGCGCAAGTATTGCTTCAATATGGGGTAAATCTATGTAATAAAAAAAGAGGCAAGGACACCCTTGTCTCTTTTTAGTTTTGTTGTCAATATATTTTCCGAATCAGTGTTCTCTTGCCAGTGAGATGAATTAATAATCTTCATCGTCGAGGTCGTCGACAGTTATGTCGAGGTCTTCAGGATTCTCTTCGATGGTTGTGCGGTAGCTTTCAGCTGTCAGCTCGTCTTCATCGAGATCGTCGTCATCGTCTTTTCCGTAGTTGTCCTCTGGCAAATCATCATCTTCGTCAAGATCATCATCGTCATTGTCATAGTCAGACATGCTGCCTGTTGTATCTTTCATGATGGCAGGCTTGCATTTAGCAAAGATTGCTTCAACCCAAGACCCTTTAGCGATTTCGAGGACGTCAAATCCATCGTTCACTTTCATTTCGTACACACCTCCAGGTTTGCGCAGGCGGTCTTTCGGCAGAGTGGTGGTGCTGATGTCGAAGGCTGACTCAATGATGTCACGAATAGATTGTGATAGTGATTCCCATCCGCCGCCGAAGTTGCGGTCGATGACCTCGAGGAGTTTTGCAGCAGTGATATGCTGTATGTTCTCGTATGTAAGGTCAGTGACACGTGCAATAGGTCGTTTCTTTATTGCCCATTTGCGTGTCTCCGTGCCGTAAGGCAGCTCTGCTACGCACATGCCTCGGGCTTCATATTTTTTTATAATCTCTGGTTTGTCAATCTTAAGTTCCTCTACTTCGAAAGCTGTTCTGATGATATCCATGTATCGGCTGCCGCACTCCTGGATGTTGACTTCCTTTTCGGCAGCTTGCCATAGGCGTATCACGTCGTTCTCCTGGAGGTCCCACGCCATGCTTTTTGTGATGTTTGAGATGGAGAAAACTCCGTCGGTGTAGTCTTGTCTTGTTTTCATCTATATTATTTATATTTTTATGATTCCTGTTTTTGTTTTGTCTTGCCTTTTGCAAACTTAGAACATGTTATATTGTTTGAGGCTTGACAAAAGCGGTCTTTCGCTCAAGTGTGTCGCACGGAAGGAGTGTTGCACACAGAATGCGGCTGCAAAGTTAAGACTTTATCTTTATATTGCAATAAGAATTTGCATGTTTTTTTGTTAATGTCATCTAAAATTACTAATTTTGCACTCACGATAGTTAAAAGGTTTTGAGGTTTCGCCTTTATCGTCATTGTTCAATAACTTCTGAAATTTGAGTAGCTAACAATAAAAAATAAAAAGTATATGGCTCAACCCTTGGCAGAGCGTATGCGGCCACGTACGCTTGACGAATATATAGGCCAGCGCCATCTTGTAGGCGAGGGTGCACCGCTACGCAGCATGATAGAGGCACGGCGCATACCGTCGTTCATACTTTGGGGTCCTCCAGGAGTGGGCAAGACTACATTGGCGCAGATAGTGGCCAATAGCCTTGAGGTGCCTTTTTACACGTTGTCGGCAGTGACAAGTGGTGTGAAGGACGTTCGTGATGTGATACAGAAAGCGGAGAACAACAGATTTTTTGCTTCTGCAAGTCCGATACTATTTATTGACGAAATACATCGCTTCTCAAAGTCGCAGCAGGATTCACTGCTTGGTGCAGTGGAGAAAGGCACAGTGACGTTGATTGGCGCTACGACAGAGAACCCATCGTTTGAGGTGATTCGTCCGTTGCTGTCGCGATGTCAGTTGTATGTATTGAAATCACTTGAGAAGGACGATCTCGCAAAACTGCTGCGCAATGCTATAGAGAAAGACGTAGTGTTGTCGAAGCGTGATATTGTGATAGAAGAGAGCGATGCACTCATGAGATATAGTGGCGGTGATGCACGCAAGCTGATGAATATTCTGGAACTTGCGGTGGAGGCCTCCTCAACTGAGCGCGTAGTGCTGACAGATGAGCGTGTTACTGCGTGCTTGCAACAGAATCCGCTGGCGTATGACAAAGATGGCGAGATGCATTATGATATTATTTCAGCATTCATAAAGTCAATACGCGGTTCAGATCCTGATGCGGCTATATATTGGTTGGCACGTATGATAGAAGGCGGTGAAGACCCGAAATTTATTGCACGCCGTTTAGTCATCTCTGCCTCAGAAGACATTGGCCTTGCCAATCCTAATGCATTACTTTTAGCCAATGCCGCGTTTGACGCCGTGACAAAGATAGGATGGCCAGAAGGACGCATACCGCTTGCAGAAGCTACGGTATATCTCGCCGCATCGCCTAAAAGCAATTCGGCATACAACGCAATAAATCAAGCTTTACAAACTGTTCGAGCTACAGGAAATCTGCCTGTGCCTCTCCACTTGCGCAATGCGCCTACAGAACTAATGTCAAGCTTGGGATATTCAGATGGTTACAAATATTCGCACGATTATCCCGGACATTTCGTTAAGCAGCAGTTTTTGCCGGATGAGTTGCAGGATGCCTGCCTGTGGACACCGCAGCATAATCCTGCTGAAGAGAAACTCAATCAGTATATGTGCAAATGTTGGGGAAAACGCTATGAGGAACGGTAAGGGATTAAGGATTAGGGGTGAAAAGTCATAATGACTTTCAATAACATCCTCCATTTACAACTGTAACACTGTAACGCTGTAACGGTAAAGAACGAAATGGAACCTCTCTTTTGTTTGTGTTCTATTGCTGTTAACTCTTTGGTTTTCAATATATCAAAGGTTTTAAATGTAGATGTTTTATAACATAAATACTGCTATATGAAAATAACTATTCTCGATGGAGGCACCGTGACGCAAAACGATTTGTCGTGGCATGCCTTGAAAGAACTTGGTGATGTTGTGATATATGACTTTACTGCTCCTGATGAGGTAGTAAATCGTTTGGCAGATACAGACATTGCTCTGACGAACAAAGTGGTGATAGACAGGGAGATTATGTCTCAGCTGCCGCGTTTGCGATATGTTGGCGTGTTAGCTACCGGCTATAATGTCGTGGATGTCGCCGCAGCACGCTCGTTCGGCATAACGGTTACTAATGTGCCAGCTTATAGCACAAATAGTGTTGCGCAGATGGTATTCGCGCATTTGCTTAATGTCGTTAATGGAGTAGGCAGATACGCAGAAAGCAATAGAAAAGGACGTTGGAGCATGCAGCGTGATTTCTGCTATGTCGACACACCGCAGCGTGAGATAGCTTCTATGTCGCTTGGCATTGTTGGTTTAGGAAATATAGGTCGTAAAGTTGCAGATATTGCACATGCGTTTGGAATGAAGGTTTATGCCGCAACAAGCAAGACAGCAGCAGAAGTGCCAGATTATATAACAAGATGCCAGTTAGAGCAGCTTTATGCTGTAGCAGACGTGATTACACTGCATTGTCCTGCTACAGAAGAAACGACGCGGATGATACGCACAGAAACGATAAACAGAATGAAGGACGGTGTAATTATCATCAATACAGGACGCGGAACTCTGATAGATGAGCATGCTGTGGCTGATGCAGTGAGAGAGGGTAAGATTGAAGCATATTGTACGGATGTTATGACACAAGAGCCTCCTGCGGCAGACAATGAGCTGTTAGCAACTGACGGTGTATACACTACGCCGCATATAGCATGGGCGACACGTGAGGCTCGCCAGCGACTGATTGATACTGTAGTGCAGAATGTTAAATCGTTTATTGAAGGGCATGCAGAGAATGTGGTGTGAGCGTGTTTTGCGGTCGTTGTTTTTGTTATTGGCGTTGTTTTTTCGTTCTTGACGTTATTTTCGTTACTAACGTTATTTACGTTCTTAACGAATTTGCGTTCTTGACGATTAAGATTGCTAATATTTTTTTCTTTTAACGTCTGCTGCTTCTGCTGACGTTTTTTTGCTTTTGTTGTTTTTGTTATGTATGTTTGTTTCGTACCAAACGGTCTATGCTGGCGTTTTTAATTAAAAATATGTGTAAGTTTTGATTTTTTTACGTAATTGTTTGGTATTTTTCTCAATTCTCATTATCTTTGCACACTATATCGGTGTATCCTTCTGCCGTGAGAGGTAGAATTTTGTTGTTGCACCGAATGAAAGGTTAAGAGTAAAAAGATAAATAACAGAATAAAAACAGAACGTCATGAAGAATCCTTTAAGAAGTGCTGTATGCACTGAAGGTCGCCGTATGGCTGGTGCTCGCGCGTTGTGGGTAGCTAACGGCATGAAGCGCGAACAGTTTGGCAAACCTATCATTGCTGTTGTTAATTCATTCACTCAGTTTGTGCCAGGACACACTCATCTGCATGAGGCTGGACAGATTGTGAAAGAGGAAATAGAAAAAATGGGATGCTACGCAGCAGAGTTTAATACTATCGCTATTGATGATGGTATTGCTATGGGACATGACGGAATGCTTTATTCGTTGCCTTCACGAGACATTATTGCTGACTCTGTCGAATATATGTGCAATGCGCATAAGGCAGATGCTATGATATGTATCTCAAATTGCGACAAGATTACTCCAGGTATGCTTATGGCTGCTATGCGACTGAATATCCCTGCGGTATTTGTCAGCGGCGGACCTATGGAGGCTGGTGTGTATAAAGGCGAAAACCTCGACCTTATTGCAGCAATGATAAAGGGCGCAGATAAGACCGTAAGCGATGAGGAACTGGCTGAAGTGGAAAACCGTGCATGTCCAGGATGCGGATGTTGTTCGGGAATGTTTACGGCAAACTCAATGAACAATCTTACAGAGGCAATAGGACTCTCGCTGCCAGGAAACGGAACAATTCTGGCTACGCACGTAAACAGAAAGGAATTGATGCGTGAGGCAGCAAGACAAATAGTGAAAAATGCCAACGCATACTATTTTGAGGGCGACGACTCTGTTTTGCCACGCTCAATAGCTACACGTACTGCTTTCCTGAATGCTATGACACTCGACATTGCTATGGGAGCATCAACAAATACTGTCATTCACCTGCTTGCTGTAGCTCAGGAAGCAGAAGTGGATTTCACAATGAAGGATATAGACAACTTATCGCGTAAGACACCATTCTTGTGTAAGCTCGCACCGAACTCTCAGAAATATTCTGTGCAGGAGTGTGGTAGAGCAGGCGGCATGATGGGACTTTTAGGCGAACTCGCAAAAGGCGGATTGATAGATACTAATGTGAAGCGCGTGAATGGTGCTACATTAGCCGAGGATATAGAGAAATATTCTGTCATTGGCGACAATGTGACTGCTGAGGCAAGACGTATCTATTCAAGTGCGCCAGCAGGTAAATTCTGTAATCAGCTTGGTGTACAGAACACTGTCTATGAAACTCTTGATACAGATAGAGAGAATGGATGTATTAGAGATATAGAACACGCTTATACAAAGGATGGCGGCATGGCAGTGCTCTTTGGCAATATTGCTCAGGATGGTTGCGTCGTGAAAACTGCAGGCGTTGATGAGTCAATATGGAAATTCTGCGGCCCTGCTGTCGTGTTTGATTCACAGGATGAAGCTTGTGAAGGAATTCTCAACGGTAGAGTTAAGAAGGGTGATGTAGTTGTCATAACACACGAAGGACCAAAGGGAGGCCCGGGCATGCAGGAAATGCTCTATCCGACTTCTTACATCAAGAGTATGCATATGGGCAAGGAATGTGCTCTCATCACCGACGGACGATTCTCTGGCGGAACATCAGGACTTTCTATCGGACATATATCTCCTGAAGCAGCGAGCGGAGGAAATATTGGCAAGATTGTAGATGGCGACATTATAGAGATAGACATACCTAACCGCAGCATAAACGTGAAATTGACAGACGAAGAGCTGGCAGCACGTCCTATGCGTCCTCTCAAGCGCAATAGAACTGTCTCTAAGGCGCTTCGTGCATACGCACAAAGTGTTTCGTCGGCTGATAAGGGAGGCGTCAGAATAATTGACTAATTATGAGTGCATGAATCTGCTAGATATAATACAGCAGGTTCAACACTCGGATATTCTTATTGTTTATATACTTGCTTTTCTCGTTATGCCTGATTAACGCACATGCATTATAATGTTAGCAGTGCTATACGCTAGAACAAGCAGTCATACAATTATATATTTAATGGAAAAGATTACAGGAGCAGAGGCGCTTATGCGCTCACTTAGACATGAAGGAGTAGATATCTTGTTTGGTTACCCTGGCGGCGCGATTATGCCTACATACGACGCGCTATATGACTATAGGGATAAACTGAAACATGTGCTTGTAAGACACGAACAGGGTGCGGTGCATGCTGCGCAAGGATATGCCAGAGTAAGCGGAAAGGTGGGATGTGCCATTGTTACGTCAGGACCTGGAGCTACTAACACCGTGACGGGCATTGCAGATGCAATGGTCGACTCGACTCCGATGGTAGTGATATGCGGACAGGTCGGTGTGTCAATGCTGGGTACTGACGCGTTTCAGGAGGTCGATGTTGTTGGTGTGACATCACCTGTCAGCAAGTGGAGCTATCAGATTCGTAGAGCAGAGGATGTAGCTTGGGCAGTAAGTCGTGCGTTCTATATAGCAAAGAGCGGACGTCCAGGTCCTGTAGTGCTTGACTTTGCAAAGAACGCTCAGACAGGCCTTGTTGACTATGAGCCAGCAAATGTTGACTTTATCAGAAGTTACGAGCCTTATCCGCAGCCGGCAAAGGGCGCTATAGAAATGGCTGCAAAGATGATAAATGATAGCGTAAAGCCATTTGTTCTTGTAGGACAGGGTGTGGAACTCGGTAATGCTACAGAAGAGCTGCGAGAGTTTATCGAGAAGGCAGATATTCCGTGCGCTACAACTTTCTTAGGACTCTCTGCTGTCCCAAGTAATCATCCTTTGAATAAAGGAATATTAGGCATGCATGGAAATCTTGGTCCTAATGTAATGACAAATCAGTGCGACCTGCTTATTGCTGTCGGTATGCGCTTTGACGACCGTGTGACAGGAAATCTTGCTACATATGCTAAGCAAGCCAAAATCATACACTTTGATATTGACGCATCAGAATTCAATAAGAATGTGAAGATTGATTTAGGTGTGCTCGGAAACTGCAAGGATACACTGAAAGCCGTTACTGCTCTTATTGACGAGACAAAGCATTCGAGCTGGTCAAACGGTTTTGAGCCATATAAGGAAAAGGAATACAATAAGGTGATAAGCAAAGCTTTGTATCCAACCGAAGGACCATTGTTGATGGGTGAGGTTGTGAACAAGGTTACAGAGGCTTCAGGAAATGAGGCTATACTTGTGACTGATGTTGGTCAGAATCAGCTCTTTGCGTGCAGATATTTCAAGTTTACGAAACCGCGCAGCATCGTAACATCAGGCGGCATGGGCACCATGGGCTTTGCATTGCCTGCTGCTATCGGTGCTACATTCGGTGCGCCTGAGCGTACTGTATGCATGTTCTGCGGCGATGGCGGATTGCAGATGACAATGCAAGAGCTCGGCACGATAATGGAGCAGCAGTGTCCGGTGAAGATGATTCTCCTTAATAATAATTATCTCGGAAATGTACGTCAGTGGCAGGAAATGTTCTTCAACAGAAGATATTCGTTCACACCGATGGCTAACCCTGACTACGAGCTTATTGCAAAAGGATATGGCATACCAGCGAGAACTGTGGTTGACAGAGCAGAGCTTGATGATGCAATACGTGAAATGTTGAGCACTCCAGGGCCATATCTGCTTCAGTGTGCTATAAAAGAAGAAGATAATGTACTGCCAATGACGCCTCCTGGCGCTGACGTAGATAAAATGTTACTCGAATGACAGGCGGTTTTACAGGAGGACAATGCGGTGATTGCCCGACATGCGGAAAGTGTGATGAGGCATTGCGTATCTCAAATGGAGAAAAGGAGAAATTAAAAACGTATCCATCAAAAGAAGAATCAATGGAAAAGGACAATAGTGTAAAGCTTTACACATTTATTATATATACAGAGAACCTTCCTGGCTTGCTCAGCCAGATAACAGCGGTGTTTACACGCCGACAGGTAAATATTGAGTCGCTTAACGTATCAGCATCGAGCATCAAGGGTGTGCATAAGTATACTATCACTGCATTCACTACCGAGGAACTCGCAGAGATGATTACATCGCAGACAGAAAAGAAGGTTGATGTCGTTAAGGCTGACTTTTATCAGAACAATGACTTGTTTATGGTTGAAGCTGCGATGTTTAAGCTGTCTACTCCTGTTGTGATGCAATATCCTGAGGTAAGCCGTGCAATACGTCATTCTCAGGCACGTATCACAGAGGTCAACTCAACATTCTGTATCGTGTCAATGACAGGTGTGACAGACGATATTCTTAATCTCTTCCGTAAGCTTAACGAGTATGAAGGCTGTGTCTTGCAGTATGCTCGTTCTGGCCGCATCGTAGTCACTCGTTCTTGTCAGGAGGTTGTCAACCAGTTCTTGCACGAGCGTGGCAAAGCCATAGATGCTGACGATAATCTATAAAATCGGGAGCACAGTTTTCTGGTTTGTGCATAATGCGTCTTGAATGAATAGACACAGTGTACTAACAGATTTTTATTTGGCTTATCCACATTGGCTTGTAATCTAATATAAGGGAAAAAGGAATGAAGGAAAATTTACCATTAGCAGGAAGCTACAGCATGCTGGCAGAACCGTTCCATTGTGATTTTACTCACGCTTTACATATGGGACATCTTGGAAATTGTATGCTTAATGCTGCAGATTTTCATAGCACAGCTCGCGGTTTCGGCATGAGTTATCTGAATACGGTTAATAAGACGTGGGTGCTCTCTCGTCTTTGTATTGAGATGGAAGATATGCCGCAGCAGAATACGCGCTTTACGGTCACCACATGGGTAGAGAATGCATTGCGTTTCTTTACGCAGCGAAATTTCTGTATTACTGACGAACAGAGCGGCCGCACACTTGGATACGGACGTTCGGTATGGGCATTAATCGACCTTTCAACACGTCAGCCAACAGATATTCTTGCTGTGAAGGATGGCGATATTGTGAAATGGATTGATTCTGACAGACATTGCCCGATTGCTGCGCCAGGTAGAGTAAAGATGAATTCAGATGCTCCTGTTGTCTCTTCATTTAAGGTTAGATACAGCGATATCGATATAAACGGACATGTCAACAGTATAAAATATATCGAACACATAATGGATCTCTTTCCGTTGTCATTCTATCGTGAATATAAGCTTCATCGTTTTGATATAGCATATGTCGCTGAGACGTATGATAGCGATACACTGCATTTCCACGTTGACGATTTGTCAGAGACAGAAAAGGCAATTCGTGTTACAAAATCATCAAATGACGGTGCTGAAGAGACAGAAGTTGTAAGATGTTCTATGATTTTTAAAAAGAATTGATATTTTTCTTTGCTATTTCATAATAAATTGTTACCTTTGTAGCGATTTTAGTTACAAATGATAATTCTAACGTTATAAATTAATAATAAAATGGCAAAAATGAATTTTGGTGGCGTTATCGAAGAGGTAATGACACGTGAAGAGTTTCCATTAGACAAAGCTCGTGAAGTATTGAAAGATGAAACTATAGCAGTTATTGGCTATGGTGTGCAGGGACCTGGACAGGCATGTAATCTCCGCGATAACGGATTCAATGTTATTGTAGGACAGCGTCAGGGCAAGACTTACGAGAAAGCCGTAAGCGACGGATGGGTGCCAGGCGAGACACTTTTCTCTATTGAGGAGGCAGCTGACAAGGCGTCAATTGTTATGTGTCTTCTTTCTGATGCTGCTGTGATGTCAGTATGGCCTACACTGCAGAAGTATCTTACTCCAGGCAAAGCACTCTATTTCTCTCACGGATTTGCTATTACTTGGTCAGATCGTACAGGTTGTGTACCTTCAAATGATATTGATGTAATCATGGTTGCTCCTAAGGGTTCTGGTACATCTCTCCGTACTATGTTCCTTGAGGGACGCGGTCTTAATTCTTCATATGCAGTATACAATGATGCAACTGGCCGTGCTCTTGAGCGTACGCTTGCTCTCGGCATCGGTATAGGCTCTGGTTATATGTTTGAGACAACATTCCAGCGTGAAGCAACATCTGACCTTACAGGCGAGCGTGGTTCGCTTATGGGTGCTATTCAGGGACTTCTCCTTGCACAGTATGAAGTGTTGCGTGAGAACGGACATACTCCTTCAGAGGCATTCAACGAAACAGTAGAGGAGTTGACACAGTCACTTATGCCGCTTTTCGCTCAGAAGGGTATGGATTGGATGTATGCTAACTGCTCAACAACAGCGCAGCGTGGTGCGCTCGACTGGATGGGTCCTTTCCATGATGCATGCAAACCAGTTGTGGAGAAACTTTATGCCTCTGTAAAGTCTGGTAACGAAGCACAGATTTCTATCGATGCAAACTCAAAGCCTGACTATCGTGTTGGCCTTGAGAAAGAGCTTGCAGCACTTCGTGAGTCAGAGATGTGGCGTACAGCAGAAGTTGTTCGCCAGCTGCGTCCAGAGAATAACTAATTTTTAGTTTTCTTTTCTGACGCTCAGCGTTACATATATTATATAAATATATTCGACAGGAATCTCCGCATTGTTTTCAGTGTGGCGGTTCCTGTTTGCTAATTATTCCCGCATGAAAACACACCTTTGTTTGCTCAGCCGTGCCATACTGATGTTCTTTCTGCTAACATTTAGCTGTATGGCATACGGACAGCACCATGCAATACTATCAGAGCGCATAAAGACATTGCAAGTCAAGACAGATGAAATTCTCGCGCCGCTGCCAGTCATAAATCTTGGCAGTGACGACCATATATATATATCTTTTGACGACCTTACCCATGAGTATCAGCGCTATACATATACAATACAACACTATGAAGCAGATTGGACACCGTCAGAAACACTTTTCACGACTGATTATATAGAAGGCTTCGCCTCAGATCTTGTGATAGAAGACTGGACGCTTTCTTCAGCTACAGCTACGATATACACACATTACAGCATGACTATACCTAATGACGAGTGCCGCATTATAATGTCAGGAAACTACGTGCTGACCATATATGACGAAAATAGCGAGGCGGTAGCACGAGCATGCTTTATGGTGTGTGAGCCAAAGTTTTCTGTCGGTATGAAAGTTACGTCAAATACAGATATTGATGTCAACGGCAGTCATCAGCAGGTGAATCTTGATATTAAGTATAATGGTATAAATGTCACCCAACCTGAGCGTCAGGTGCAGACAGTAGTGATGCAGAACGGAAGGTGGACGACAGCTCAACGCCTTTCTAATCCGCAGTATACGATGCATAACGGACAGCGTTATGAGCATTGCCGCCAGCTGATTTTCCCTGCGACAAACGAATATCGCAAATTTGAATATCTTGACATACACCGTAGTTCGATGGGTGTAGAGCAGACATATTATGACGGTGAGAATTATCACGCAGATCTATATCCTGATATGCCGCGCCCTAATTATGTTTTTGACCAGGATGCAAACGGCGCTTTCGTAATACGCAATACATACGACCGCGATAATGATACGCAGTCAGAATATTTTCTGTGTCATTTTACCTATCGATGTCCTGTGCCATTCGAAGGTGACGTGTATCTTAACGGACAGTGGACATACGATATGCCTAATGATGCCTATCGCATGATATATAACCCTGATACAGGCGAATATCAGTGTGCTGTTATGCTTAAAATGGGGTATTATTCTTATCAGTATGTTCTTGCTAAGGCAGACGGGACAATGATATATCTGCCTTCTGAAGGCAATTACTGCGAAACAGAGAATAGCTATACATGTCTTGTCTATTACAGGCCTATAGGCGGACGTACGGATTTGCTTTATTCTGTATCGTCATTACATAGCAGGTAAGGCGAGGAGGAAAGAGCAAAGAGGAAAGAGCAAAGAGGAAAGGTGGGATTTCTTTTTAGGATGTGTTCTGTTGTTTTGAACTGTAACACTGTAACACTGTAACGGTGTCACAGATTTAATGTCGTTATTATCGTTAATGTCGTTATTATCGTTAGTGATGTTATTATCGTTAGTGATGTTATTATCGTTATTATCGTTGTTGTCGTTATTATCGTTATTAACGTTGTTGTCGTTAGTGACGTTAATTGCTTTAATCTCGGTCATTACGAGCTCCGGTAAAAAAAAAATTAGAGCGCCTCGTCTTCCGGGCGCTCTATATTTAATTGGCGTTTAATGCCTGTATGTTTCTTCTTTTCCAGCCATTTCTTTTTGCGGAGAAGATAATCTTCGTATTTATTCTCTAAGAAATTGTCAGCCATAAGTCCTGATAATTATTCGTGGAATTTGCTGTAAATCACAGACACCTCAATATCGCCATTAGGATTTTCTGTACCGCCAACAAGTCTGACGCTCGTCAGCGACATGTTGTGTGAGATGCTTGTCAAGAGGCTTGCAGCGTTGTATGTTGTATACTGTGCGTCAACCGGTATGAGCAACACCTTATTCCAGTTAGGATTAGCCTTTTTCCATTGTTCGCGCATGATAGGGTCAGCTGGCAGCAGGTCGTGCATGTGCTTTATCAGCTGTCCGATATTCCCAAATGTGTATCCGTTGTCAGTATTTGAGAATGTTGCTACGAAGCTTGTGCGGTAGTTGGCTATCTCTTTCTTCTTAAAGAAATCTCCCGCCTTGTCTTTCTGTACCATCAATATGCTCATAGGTGCAGGGAAGGCGTATTTGTTGTCAATAAGGTTGTTGAGCCTTTTGATAGTTATTTTTGCAGAGTTTATTGAGTCTTTCTCATGTCCGGCATAAATATCTTCAACAGGCAGTGTCAGTTCGGTGAAGATGCCTGATGGTGACTTTATGTATGTGCATGTGTTATCTTCAGCCAGCTGCTCCAGTCTTTGCTTGTCGTTGTGCACCTGTGTCAGCTGTCTCACCTCTTCCGTACCAGCAAACGAGTTGTAGTTTGCGTGTTTGATGGTATCTTCAGTGGTGTAGTATACGTTCATCTGCGTCGAGTTGATGTAAGCCATTGCACCGGCTCCGTTTTCAAACTTGATGTAGAATCCAGGACACACGTTATGCAAGAAGTTGTATGTGTTTTTGAAGTTTGCGGCATTGTCATAATAGCATTGCATTATATATGTGCCGTAGTTGTTATATGTCTTGCCATTTCTGTCTGTATATGGCTCGTTGAGATTGAACAAGATATTGTTTGTGTAGTTGCCTGAATATCTTGCAGAGTCAGACATGTTCATATCGACCATTGAGAACACTTTGCTGCTCTTGATTGCTCCCTCGCCAATACGCACAAGACCATTCTTTACTGGGTCGAAAGAAGAGTAGTAGTCGCGGTTTTCTTCTATCGGGCTCGCCATTTCATATATTGTCGCCTTCATAGAAGTCAGCGAGTCGCCATAGTATGATGACAGGAAGAGTCGCACGTCACAAGAGTCAGCCTTTACTCCGTAAGCGAGCATGCTTGCAGGAGGGAACTGGTTGTTTTCGAGCGTATGAAACTGAGTCATGAAGTCGCTTTTGATATATGTGCCTGTCTCTGGGTCTTTGACATTGCCCAGATAGCCAGTAATGCTGCGCGATAGCACAGAGTCAGCGACGATGCTTCTTGATGTCACCTTGAATACTCCGTCAGAAACGCTAATAAGGTCTTCTGTGTTTGTCAGCGAGCCTCCGAGAGTGTCTGTGTTGTCATCGCACGATGCCAGCAGCGAAATGACGCATAATGAGAGGAATATGATTTTTTTCATTAAGAAAGTGTCAGTTATTAATATCTGTTGTTTATGGATTCCCTGTGTGAGTTGAATCCATATTGTTCTATATAGTTTCGTAAAACTCCTTGTACTTCTCGGTAAAATCTTCTCCAGGGTATGGCAGTGTCTTTTTTCCGAGTGTCTGTGCCATATCCATTATTTCTGGGTTAGCTCCGGCTGTTATTTCTATAATGCCGTCAGAATACTCTGCAGCAATTTTGCACAGGTCGTTCATGCTGAAGCTGTCGTTATATTCTGCAAGGTCTTCAGCTGTTAAGTTTTTGTATTCTATGCTGTTTTTGAAATTCTCGCCAATGATTCCGTCGTTTTCTATCTTGTCTATGCTTGTGATGATTTTAACGTCGCGGAAGCAAGGCTCATCGTTGTAAGCCTTTTTGAGATACAGCGGAACGAGTGAAGCCATCCATCCCTGACAATGTATGATGTCTGGAGTCCATTTCAGCTTCTTGGTTATTTCGAGCACGCCGCGTGCATAGAATATGGCTCTTTCTCCGTTGTCAGGATAAAGCTCTCCATTGCTGTCGCATTCTAATCCTCTATGTGTGAAATAGTCTTCGTTGTCAATGAAATAAACCTGCACTCTTGACACAGGGATAGAAGCCACTTTTATAATTAGCGGATGATCTGTACCGTTTATTATGATGTTCATTCCAGACAATCTCTGCATTTCGTGCAGCTGTCCTCGACGTTCGTTTATGTTACCCCATTTTGGCATGAACGTACGAATCTCGCAGCCATTGCTTTGTGCCATTTCTGGTACCGCCTTGCCCATTGTTGCCAGTGCGCTTTCTGCAACATATGGCGATGTCTCTGTGTTGATATAAAGTATTTTCTTCACTGATATAAAGTTTTACGTAAAAATTCCGTGCAAAATTACAAAAAAAATCTCGATTATTAGTGTTCTGTCCGTTTAATTTAGAATAAATTATCTTTTTTTCGGAATTTCTGTCTTATGCTTATGATATTATTATTAATCAGAGGGTTAACATCAGATGTGACAGAGCGATTCTGTCAGATATCTCTGTGGCTCAGCAGTTATGTAATGTTGCATGCTGATTTTTATCTTCGTTGTTAGGAAAATAGCTCTTGTCTAAACTGTAATTTGGGGTGGTTTATATTTGGCATACATTTTGCAGAGGGTTGGCAATAAAGCGAAAAAATATTATAAACGTACAAAAATAAATTTATTATGGCAAAAGGAAATATTGGTGTAACGACCGAGAATATTTTTCCAGTCATCAAGAAGTTTCTCTATTCAGATCATGAGATATTTCTTCGTGAAATGGTTTCAAATGCGGTTGATGCGACTCAGAAGCTCAGAACACTTCATGCACGCGGTGAATATCCGTCAGACATTTCTGACGTAAAGGTTAGCGTGACGCTTGACCGTGATGCTAAGACGTTGACTGTCAGCGATAACGGCATCGGTATGACAGAGGAGGAGATTGACAAGTATATCAATCAGATAGCCTTTTCTGGTGTGACAGACTTCCTTGATAAATATAAGGATAATGCCAGCCAGATAATCGGACATTTCGGCCTCGGATTCTATTCTGCCTTTATGGTATCTGATAAGGTTGATATCATCACACTATCGTATAAAGACGGTGCGAAGGCGGTGAAATGGACATGCGACGGCAGCCCTGAATATGAGATAACTCCTGCTGACAAGGTTACGCGAGGTACAGATATCGTTATGCACATCTCTGACGACTGCAAGGAATTTCTTGAGCAGGCAAAGATACAGCAGCTGCTTGAGAAGTACTGCAAATTCATGTCAGTGCCTGTAGTATTCGGCAAGAAGCAAGAGTGGAGCTCAGAGAAGAAGGCTATGGCAGATACAGATGAGGATAATGTAATCAATGCAACTGAGCCACTATGGACAAAGTCGCCTTCGTCACTGACTGACGATGATTACCGCAAGTTCTATTCTGCGCTTTATCCGATGTCTGATGAGCCGCTCTTCTGGATACACCTTAATGTTGACTATCCGTTTAATCTGACAGGTATTCTCTATTTCCCGAAGGTTAAGTCAAATCTTGAACTGCAGCGCAATAAGATACAGCTCTATTGCAACCAGGTGTTTGTGACAGATCAGGTAGAAGGCATTGTGCCAGAATTCCTTACGTTGCTTCATGGTGTGATAGACTCACCGGATATCCCTCTGAATGTCAGCCGCTCATATCTGCAGAGCGATGCTAATGTCAAGAAGATATCTACTTATATCACAAAGAAGGTGTCTGACCGCCTCAAGGCAATATTCGCAGAGAACCGTAAGGAGTATGAGGAAAAGTGGGACTCTCTGAAACTTTTCATCAACTATGGCATGCTGTCGCAGATGGACTTCTACGACCGCGCAAAGGAGTTCTCTCTCTTTAAGGATATTGACGGAAAGTTCTATACATACGACGAGTATCGCGAACTCATCTCTTCTGAACAAACGGACAAGGATGGCAACCTCGTTTATCTTTATGCTACTGACCGCCAGCAGCAGTATTCTTACATCAAGACAGCACAGGATAAGGGGTACTCTGTCCTTATGTTCGATGGTGAACTTGATGTTCCTGCCGTGCAGGTTTTTGAACAGCATTTTGAGAAGGCTCGTTTCACACGTGTCGATGCAGATATCATAACACGTCTTATTCCGAAGGATACAGACACTGCGTCAACGATGACTCAGGCGGAGACTGACAACTTGTCAGCCGTGTTCCGTTCGCAGCTGCCAGAAATAGAAAAGACTCAGTTTAATGTTGAGGTTGACGCGCTGGGTGCATCGCAGAAGCCTGTAGTGATTACACAGAACGAATGGATGCGCAGAATGAAGGAGATGTCACGCTTGCAGGCAGGTATGTCTTTCTATGGAGAGATGCCTGATAGCTACAGCATCGTGCTCAACTCTGATAATCCTCATATAGCTCGTGTTCTTGCTGATACAGAAGAGGCATGTGCAGAGCAGCTGAAGCCTATTGATAGCGAAATTCGCGGACTTGAGGCGCGCAAGGCTGCATTAGAACAGAGCCGACAGGGCAAAAAGGACGACGAAATACCTCAGGACGAGAAAGATGATATGAAGTCAACCGAAGAGTCACTGGCAGCTCAGAAGGCTGCGCGCACCAAGGTACTTTCTGACTATGCTGCAGGCAATGACGCAATACACCAGTTGATTGACCTTGCATTGCTGCAGAACGGTATGCTTCGTGGTGAGGCTCTCGACAAGTTCCTCTCACGCAGTCTTGATATGATGAAGTAGAATTAATAGAACAATTTTTATATATTCAGGCGAAGGTGGGCGCATGCTCGTCTTCGCTTTTTTTATGCTTGTGATTTAATAGGAGAGGGGAGAGGGCTGCTGTTAGTGTCGTTGGTGCTGTTGGTTACGTTAGTGTCGTTAGTGCTGTTGGTTACGTTAGTGTCGTTAGTGCTGTTGGTTACGTTAGTGTCGTTGGTGCTGTTGGTTGCGTTAGTGTCGTTAATCACGTTATTGTCGTTATCACGTTAATATCGTTTTTTTGCCTGTTATAGTTATATGCTTTGCAGATTTGTGTGGAATTTACATAGAAACTGGTTCAAAATGCGCGCTTTTTTCTTATTTTTTTCTTATTACAAAGATACAAAAAAATCTGATTTTTTAGAAATTTTGATATAGAAAAGTCTGTTAAAGTGTATAAATAGCCCATATTTGTCAAAATATAAACATGGAAATGCTCTGTTTTTAAGAAAAATTCCACATATAATTTAACAAAAACGTCAATAAATATGAGAGGCAAGAATCCCATCCATTTACATCTCAGCCCTTTTATTTCCTGGCCTTTCGCCATCTTTCCCTGAGACAGTCATACAGCATTCGTGCGTTACAGCGTTACAGTGTTACAGTTCAAAAGTAAGCAATCCAAAAAAGTTAAAAGTAAAGTCTATATCTATATATTTATATAATATATAAATATATAGATATAGAACCTATTTTAGGATGTGTGATTATTAACTTTTGAACTGTAACACTGTAACACTGTAACAAAACCGAGGAAAAGTGACAGGAGAAATGAGAAATAAAATCTGCAATATCTGCGTGCTAAAGAAAATTTGTGACATCCGTGGTCATGTAAACGAAAAACTGAAAACTGAAATCGGGAAACTATGCTCACCGTTGACGTTATCATCCAACTCGTCTCCTCATCTACAAAACAAACAACTTATCTCCTCGTTAAATTGTTTACTCGTTTACTTGTTTACTTGTTAACTTATCTCCTCGTTAACTAAACAACTTTACTCGCACAAATAACTCGCTGAACATCTGCTATGTGACTAATAAGTGCTATTTAGATACTTTAACTAAATTTCTATAGAAAAACTTCCGAATATATCAGATTTTTTTGTAACTTTGCATCATGAAAACACGCAGACGGCACGCAGACACAGAAAGGGTTAAATTTTAATTTGCGCGCGTTAAAAATTACACCAGCTCTCGCTCAGAACGCCGTTGGTAGCAGCACTTTTCAGATATCTGTCAATTCATTTACAAACCTAAACACACAACACAATTATGCCACTACTTGCCAAAACCAATCAAGAGAATCGTACACCAGTGACAGACGTCAGGATAACGTAACCTCATCGCCCTTACCGCCTCATAACCTTAAACCTCACACCTTCACCGCCTTGCCTTCTCGCTCATAACCTCGCAACCTCATGCCTTCACTGCCTTGCCATCTCGCTCATAACAATGCAGCCTCACGCTCTCACTGCCTTGCCTCCTCGCTCATAACAATGCAGCCTCACGCCTTCACTGCCTTGCCTCCTCGCTCATAACAATGCAGCCTCACGCTCTCACTGCCTTGCCTCCTCGCTCATAACCATCCAACCTCACGCTCTCACTGCATTACTACCTCATAATTTTATCGCCTCACGCTCTCACACCGTTACAGCGTTACAGTGTTACAGTTAATATTTTGGCAATCTCAGTTGTCTTTTGTCTTCACCGCAGAAAAGCAGCATATCAGGCTTTTACTTTCTGTACTTAACATGGAGACTTCTGAACCTGCGTGACTTCTGAACCTGCGTGACTTCTGAACCTGCGTGACTTCGAACCCTGCGATATTTATGCCCCTGCGTGACTTCTGAGCTTGACTGTTACCCCAATGGACATAAAAAAACAGAGAACAGCAGCTTGTTCCGTAGGCTCTGTCCTCTGTCATTAAGGGGGATGATATGTTTATCGTTTTGAATCTTATGATTTAATCGTCTTGAAAAACTCTTCGTTGTTAGAGGTATTCTCCATGATTCGCTTAAGCTCGTTGATGGCTTCAACAGGATTGAGATCTGCAATATACTTTCGCAGTGTCCACATCTTCTCGAGCTTCTCTCTGTCGTCAATAAGGAGGTCGTCACGGCGGGTGCTTGAAGCAACCAGGTTGATGGCAGGGAAGATTCTCTTATTGGCAATAGTGCGGTCAAGTTGCAGTTCCATATTGCCTGTACCCTTGAACTCCTCGAAAATAACCTCGTCCATCTTCGAACCCGTATCGATGAGTGCTGTAGAGATGATAGTCAGTGAGCCACCGTCTTCGATGTTACGTGCTGCTCCGAAGAAACGTTTAGGCTTCTGCAGTGCATTGGCGTCGACACCGCCCGTCAACACCTTGCCGCTGGCTGGAGCAACGGTATTATAGGCTCTGGCAAGACGTGTAATAGAGTCGAGGAATATCACCACATCGTGTCCGCATTCTACCATACGTTTAGCCTTCTCGAGCACCAATCCTGCTATTTTTACGTGGCGTTCAGCAGGTTCGTCAAAAGTAGAAGCTATAACCTCGGCATTTACTGTACGTGCCATATCGGTCACCTCTTCCGGACGTTCGTCGATGAGAAGCATCATGAGATATGCTTCGGGATGAGAAGCTGCGATAGCATTAGCTATGTCCTTCATGAGCATTGTCTTACCGGTCTTTGGCTGTGCGACAATAAGCGCACGCTGTCCCTTGCCGATAGGAGAGAAGAGGTCGACGATGCGAGTAGAGAGGTTTGTTGTGGCTGCATTGCCACAGAGATTGAACTTGTCCTTCGGGAATAGCGGTGTGAGATGTTCGAATGGTATGCGATCTCTGACTTCCTGAGGGTCACGTCCGTTTATGCGTATGATATCCTGTGCTGTGAAATATTTGTCTCCTGAGTTAGGCGGGCATACTGTGCATTCTATTATGTCGCCAGTTTTAAGTCCGAGACGTCGTATGGTGTTCATCGGTATAAACACATCATCGGGCGACGACAGATAGTTATAGTCGCTTGAGCGCAGGAATCCGTAGTTTTCTGGCATTACCTCAAGGAGTCCTATAGTCTTGATGATGTTTCCGAAATCATATTTTGGTGTGTCAGGGCTTTCCTTGTATGTTGTTTCGTTTTTTTCTACCTGAGCAGTAGTAGGATTATCAAATATATCGAACGAAACAGTTGCGCCGGTATCTTCAATCGGCAGGTCTTCAATGATGATGAAGTCTGTTCCGTCTCCAGGGTCGCCTGGCCAGTATCTTGAATTTTCCACATCGCTGTCAGGATTGCTCTGATGCTCGATAATAGCACTTTCGTTTTGCGAATTCATTTTTGCTTGCAGCTGAGCGATGAGGTTTTTCGATTCGGTGTTATCCTCCTCTGCCGACTCTTCAAATGTTGCTTCAGGCACATCTGTTGCTGTCGTTTCGTCAGTGTGAACAGGCATGTCTTGCTGCGCATTTGCTGTTGCGTCAGCATTGTTATGCTCAAGAATAGCTGGCTGTTTAGTCATTGGCATTTCTGCAGTTTGCAGTGCAGATGTGTCAGGGTCAGATGCAGGTTCTGTAATTGCTGTGTCTGGAGTAGGCAGTGCGTTGTCATTTGCTATGCTTTCCTCTTCTGCAGCAGTCTTCTTCGTTCTGCGTTTCGGCTTTTTCTCACTCTCTATGTCTGTGACGAAAATGCTTGCAGCTGCTTTCGCCTTGCGTTTAGCTTGTTTTGTGTCGAGATTTTCGCCGTCTGTTCCGTTTACGCTGTATACGTGATCAGTGGTATCCTTTTTCAGCACTCTCTTTCTTGTGCGCTTTACAGGCTCAGCTGCAGCTGCATCTTGCGCAGCAATGATTTTCTCAATCGCCTCTTCTTCAGATTCGATTGATTCAGGCATTATGTTTAGCGAACGGGCAATCTCTACCAGTTCGGCAATTTGCTTTTGATGGAGTTCTTCTTTGGTGTACATGTGTAATATATGTATAGATACAACTTACACAACATTCAGAGCATTAAATATTATCACTGATTTTTTTAGGGGGAGTAGTAAAACAGAGTAATGAGGAAATAACCGCATTTCTGTTTAGTGCAATCTTACAACCTGTTAACATTGTCAACTTGCTGTAATGAAATATAGAATGTTGTGGGATTTTTTACAAGAAAAGAGACGTGTGCAATTGTCTCCTTTGTTACTAAATTCGATGCAAAGGTAATAAATATATTTAAGATGCATACTAAAAGAGTGGTAATTTTTGTTAATTTGCGGTTATAGCTATTTGTGTTTGTGTAATATGTCGTCTGGCATTATGTGTCGGTCAATATTAATTCTTGCATATCTGTATAATAATGTATGTCAATAGACGTTTAAGCTGAAAAGAGCCTATAATGCCACAATAATAGAAAAAAAATGTTAATCTATATGGTGAATGTTTCTTTTATTAAGGAAAAATGTGTAATTTTGCATCGCTTTTAAGATAAGGCGCTTAAACATAAAGCGTGTAAGCATGCCTGAAAGGTTATGTAGACATGCGATATGGGCGAGCCTTATACGACCAGCTCCCTCGGAATCCCCCCAGGACAGGAATGTAGCAAGGGTACTTGGTCGTAGCGGTGCGATGTAAGTAGTTCGCCCTCCCTGCCTCTTTAGCTCAGTTGGCCAGAGCACGTGATTTGTAATCTCGGGGTCGTTGGTTCGAATCCGACAAGAGGCTCAACCTTCTGAAAGGAATCATCTCGGTAAGAGGTGATTCCTTTTGTTGTTTTTATGTGAAAAATATAATGTAAAGAAATATGCAGCAAGAAGAGTTTTTACAGTTGAAAGCCTATGCCCGCAATTTCGGCGGTATCATGGGCCTGTGGTGGATTCTGAGTTTTGCATGCTTTGTGGGTGTGCTTTATGAGCCTGCCTTATCGTTTGCTTTTGACCTCTCGATAATTGCCATACCTTTTATTGCAGTATATATGGTCAGCTATTATCGTGACAGGATTCTGAAGGGGGTGATAAGCCTGCGTCGAGGATTTGTCTATGCGGCATTTATACTATTCTATGCTACTTTAATCTTGGCTATTGCTCAATGGGTATACTTCGCATTTTTAGACAGCGGGCGTATCGTTACGGTTATGCTTGAGCGTATCAATTCTCCTGAGATGCAGCCAGTGTTTGAAGCATATGCTATACCTAAGGCTGAACTTATTGAGCAAATGAATGCCATCAGTGCATCACGACCTATAGATCTGGTATTTTCGTTCATGTGGTTTAATATGTTTGCATCGCTTGTGATAAGTTTCCTTGTCGCATTGATATGTAAGCGTACGAATCGTATAACGTACGGCAGATAACAGGTCGTAACAAGAATTCTCAAATAACTTTATTGAAACCAGCAATATAATATTTAATTTGATATGAATATATCTGTTGTTGTCCCTTTGTTTAATGAGGTAGAGTCGCTGCCTGAATTGTTTCAGTGGATTGACCGTGTGTGCACTTCGCATGCATATACCTACGAGGTGATATTTGTCAATGACGGCTCGACCGACAACTCATGGAATGTCATAGAAAAGCTTGCGGCAGAGCATAAGACAGTAAAAGGCATTAAATTCAGAAGAAACTACGGCAAGTCGCCTGCGCTGCATTGCGGATTTAAGGAGGCAGAAGGCGATGT
>JAEIGA010002007.1_pt1 | contig 32420 bp, 20 predicted proteins | sample 9270691 | NCBI WGS metagenome assembly JAEIGA01 (sample SAMN17057246, study PRJNA624740) | gut metagenome | biome: biome; isolation source: fecal sample | host: Bos grunniens | place: China: Xizang | collected 2019 | reverse complement strand
GGCAGGGATAGTCATCCACATCTGCTTGTCATACTTGTTTGCAGCTTTCCACTTCCAAGCACCATCGTAGTAGATTGCAGAACCTGCAGCATAGCCATTGTGTGCACTTCTGATAAAGTAAACAGGTATGTTCTTGCTCTTCTTGAATGTAGCAATTGCCGCCTCAAGAGACTCCTGTGTAGCACTTGCGTCATTGTAAGCATCCACAAGAGCGTTGTAAGCTGCTGTAGTATACTCACCAAGAGCTGGAACTGCATTGTGTTTAGCCGCCTGAATCAAAGCATTAACCTCTTTCTTTATATTTGCCAAAGCCAAAGTTGTCTCCGCGTTAACAAGTGCATTAGCATAAGTAGCATAATCTGCTGATGTAATGCTTGTCGATGCGAAACCGTTGTAAGCATTTACAAGATTTTCAACATCCTGTGTTGCATCAAAGAAATACAACTCAGATAGTGTAAAGAATGTTGTACTTGTATTTGTAGAAGTTACTGTCAAACGAATATACTGATACGCTTCCTCGCCCAATTTTGCCGAGATGTAAGGAGTCATTGAGCCATCGAGAGTTGTTTTAACCTGTGCGATTTCCACATATTCAGAATCATCGTTAGAACCTGAAACTGTAATATTAACAGGACGGTTGTTACCGTTGCCTTTACGTGGCTTCATATAGAAATAGAAACCAGTCACTTGCTGACCAAAATTAGCGCGGATATAGTGAACACCACTGCCGTCACCGGTCTCATCGCCATAAGCACTGTGGAAATAAGAGTCTTCTGCATTATCCAAGAGAGCCTCGTATGAACCCTCGGCGTTAGATTTGTAGTTTGAATAGTAGTTGCTTGCATCTGTCACCAAGCCGTATGCCTGCTGAATAGCGTAAGGCAAGTTCTCCTTTGCAGCAGTTGCAGCAGCAATCTGCTCGTGTGTAGCAACAATTGCAGGAACTGCTGTAACATCCCAAAGAGAAGCGCCATCGTTCAAATCATAATATTGTATAGTTTTATAATTGGTATGATTTGCCATATGCAACATTTTACCACCCGCAACAAGTGCTACAACATTTTCAGCAGTAGGTATAATTGTGAAAGAAGGAGCGTTTGACTCTGATACTGCAGATGTTGGGTCGGCAGGAGTGCCAAGATAGCAATCGTTTACAAAATTGTAGAACTTAACTGTTGCATCATCATTTGCCTTGATTGTCCAAATAACATCATCACCACCTGAAACAAGACCCGCCATACGACTATTTGCATTGTCGAAACCGAGGAATCTACCTTCACGCTCGCCACTACCCTTGTTGGCAAACTTTACATTCTTGCCGTCAACAGTTTTTACATAGTTGGCAACAACTGCGTTTATAGCCTCAACGGCAGCGTTAAGCTCTGCCAAGCCTGTACCGGCAGCCTCAACCGCGTCAATAGCAGCAAAATATTCATCTTTTGATACTGTGAAGACGTTTGTTACTGTTGCAAGAGCTTCGATATTTGCTTTTGCTGTGGCCTTAGCAGCATCAACGTCAATAACAGAAGTAAAGTCGGTAACAAGTTCTATTGCCCATGCAGAACCGGCATCACTGGCACTCCAATACTCAACTTTCTGACCACCGCCACTAGCGTCATTCCAAGCATTCCATTCGTCTGTTGATGTACAGATAGAAACGCCTGTTGACTGTGCTTTCAAATACCAATCAATACCAGTATCTGTCCAAGAATTGTATCCTGCACAAAGTTTGTTAGCCGCAGAGTAGTTGTGAATTTTTACAGCGCCCTCGGTTGTAGAGGCTGTAAAGTAGAAGAACGAAGCAGCAGATGCCGCAGCCTCCTGAGTCATTGTCGCATTATCACCAGCATAAGTTGCAAACTTACCCTGACGTACATTCTTAATTGTGTACCACTTAACGTTACCCTCAGTGGACATTTCTGGCAAGTCTGTTGGGCCCGCCCATGTTGTCACTGCTACAAGCAGCATCAACATCAAAGAAGTAAATCTTTTCATTTTTGTTAATTAAAAGTTAGTATTTTTGGTTATAAATTCTCTCTTTTTACTATGTAAAAATGTGTGGTAAAAAGCGTACTTCATGCACTACCCCACAAATCCGCGCAAAGATAGCAAAAATTCACCTAATTAAAGAGTAAATTACCTAAAAATTCAACAAAACGGGGTTAATTTTAGTTCACACAGGGGATTCATAGCACAAACGAGAGGGAACGCATAGCGCGGGGCGAAGGTGAAAGGTGAAAGGTGAAAAGTGAAAGGGGAAAACTGTTTTTTTGTCCAAAAGAAAAAAAAGTGAAGGCAACCGCCCCCACTTCACCATTAAAGAAGTTCTTGTTTTAACCATGCCTTGAGCAGCGGATCAGAGATTATCACTTCTCGTTTTTCAATTTCTACAAGTTCTTTTTTAACAAGAGCCCTTTTGACAATCGCAACATTGGCAGAGGAACCCAGTTTATACTTTTGCACCACCTCCTGTGCCGAGAATTCCTTACGCACCCCATCGATTATAGCACGCAGAAAATTCATCTGGTATGAGGATAGGTTTTCTGTCAACTTTTCAAAAAGCGGAGTATTCTGAGCCAAGATATCCCTATAAGCCTCTTCAAAATCCTTTTCCGTAGCAATTTTGTCTGTATTCACCCAAATAAGCCACGCAAGTTGCTGAACATAGGAAGAGTGGCATTCAACCGCAACACAGACCCTCTCCGCCAACTCTGGCGAGATTGTCTTGCCGGTCGCCTTAAACCTCTCACAAATGTAATCGACCCAATCGGTAGCAGGAATACGCTGCAAATATATTGCATCACCGAATTTATAGAATGGCAGGCTTTTTTTCTCAAACAATTCGTTCATCAAATGCTTCTTGCTGCCAAACAAACAATATGAAACATTTTTCTGCAATTGCCATACAGTTCTCAACCTCTTTTGAAAAGTCTTTGAATCCTTGAACTCCGCAATCTGCTGAAATTCATCTATACAGACTACGATTTTAACACCTTTTTCCTGCGCAATCTTCTCGGGCAACTGAAGAATTTCTGCAACATCATCACTTTGTGGATCCATTTCAAGAGACACCGAAAACTCCGCAACCGAATCGGAGCCAAAAGAAATCTTTGGCCTGATTCTCGAAAGGAAGGATTTTGCATTTTCAACCCACTCCTTCCATTTCGATGATGTTTGCCGTAGAACAGCCGAAGCAAATGCATCGTAAAATTCCTTGTCACTTCGACAAGAAAATATATCAAGATACACCACTCTCAAGTCGTCCGACTGTGCAAGAGCTGCAACTTTTTGCACCAACGATGTTTTACCCCATCTGCGTGGAGAAATCAACACAGTGTTTACTCCGTGGCGGAAATTTGTCAGCAGACGCGCCGTTTCATTCTTACGATCGGTAAAATTTTCACCCGATGTAGCCACACCAAATATAAAAGGTTTAATATCCATAACAACATTTTTACACCACAAAGATAAACAAAGAACACAAAACCAACAACATTATTACTAATAAATTTATTACTAATAATATTATTACACACATAATAGATTAACATCAAACACATTACACTGCGTAACCAAAAAAAAGCAAAGAACTATAGGCAAAGAAAAAGGGAGGTTTCAGCAATGCCGGCTTACCAATTGGCGTATCCATGCAGTATTTGTTGCCAGAACATTAACGGCCGAGAAAAACTGAAAAGGAAAAAGAATAAAAAAACATTTTTAACATGAATCTCCCTCCCGGCTAAAGCCGTACTCCCTCTTGCAAACAAGTGGGAGAGCTATCACGCGCCAAAGGGCGAAAAGGCCAAAAAGGTTACAAACTCCCTCCCGGCCAAAGCCGTACTCCCTCTTTCAAAAGAGGGAGAGTTTATGCTTGCCTGACGGCAAGCAACCAAGTTCGACTTATCTCGTACAATGGTATTGTCAAAGAGAAACCGGCACCGTAAGCAACACAGCGGAGAGCCCTGCCGACAGCAGGCCATTGTGCATTAAAACAATTTATTTATATCCATTGAGAAAAATTCTTCACCCCCTATGCCCCCATCACCAATAATGAATGAAGCCTTGGGTTTGAACAATTCCTTGAATTTCTCCAATCCTTTCGTTGTTTTCTCGGCATTACTTTTAACCTCAATAGCCACAAGAGAACCCTTCTTTTGCAATATAAAATCAACCTCATCATTACGTTCTCTCCAATAGTAAACCTCAAAACGATTGACAAACGCCTGACTTACCAAGTACGCACCAATTGCCGATTCAAAAATATGCCCCCATGCTTTACGATCAAGGATCGCCTGTTCAAAGGTCTGTGGTATATAGACCATCTTCAATGCATTGTTATAAACCTGAAATTTAGGAATGCTTGCACGCCTTCTTGACATGTCCACGCTATATTTCTGCAATCCACAAAGCAGCCCACTGTCATTCAACAGATTAATATAACCAGCCAATGTTGATGTATTCCCAGAGTCTTGCAACGAACCCAACATCTTGTTCAACGACAAGATGTTTCCCGAATATGCAGCACCAAGTTCAAATGTCTGTTTAAGCAATGCAGGTTTACCAATTGGCGTGTCCATAAGGATGTCCTTATTGATGGTCGCATCAATAATTGACGATTGTATATATTGCCCAAAACGGTCATTATCATTAAGTAGCGCTGCTGCACCCGGATAACCACCATAAAAAATATACTGGTCAAGTGTCAAGCCAAAGCACTCCTTCATCTCATTGTAAGTCCAATGAGTCATGCGTATCTCTTCAAAACGGCCGGCCAAGGACTCTGACAATCCTTTTTCAAGCAAAACTCTGCTACTGCCAAGAAGGAGCACCTTTATATTGTTGTCATTGAAAGTATCGGCATCCCACTCCTTTTTCACTGCCTCACTCCAATTGGCAATTTTCTGTATCTCATCAATGACGAGCACAACACACCCCCACCCTTTATTCTCCTTTAGACTGCGTACTGCAGCCCAACAATTTGATATCCATGAAGTATTTGTTGCCGGAACATTATCAGCCGAGAAAAACTGAAAAGGAATATCAATATCCTTTAAAACTTGCTTTACCACAGTTGATTTGCCAATCTGGCGAGCACCCATTACTACCTGAATGAATTTTCTATCTTCTTCAAGTCTCGATTTAATAGTTTGATATTCAGCCCTTTTATACATGGTTTTACATTTTACGAGATACAATTCGTATTTTTACGCAATGCAAATATATAAAAAAGTTATTTTGTACCCAAATATACATGTATAATTCTAATGGCAATTGCTTGCCCAACGGCAAGGAGTACAAAGCAAAACGCACTAAAGGGCAAAAAGCCCCAAAAAGCCCAAAAAGTTCAAAAGGGCTAAAAGGGCTTTAAGGGCTAAAAGGCCGTTTAGTTGCCCTGATGGGCAACTGCTTGCCTGACGGCAAGTGCCGGGCTGACGCCGGCGCAAGCAGCATAACCTGCGGCTATACTGCGCTTGGCCTATCGCTGCAAGCCTCGTCGAAAGGGAAGAAATGTGCTTTTGCCAACACAGCCTAATCGCACCCCGCGAGGGCGCAACCTAATGCCTGCGCTGCTCGCGACTAAATGCTGGCTGTGTTAGCGAAAGGGGTACTTCTTTTTTTTGGCAAATCTGCTTTTGACTCAGCTTGCCAATCGCGACCCGCACGGCGTGACTACCGCCACGCTACGCGCGACCTATCGCTGCAAGCCTCGTCTAAAGGGGTACTTCTTTTTTTCAACAAAAAAGAAGTACCCCTTTTCACAAAGAAGTACTTCCAACATTTACTAAACAACTAAGAAAAAACTATACTATCATTACTCTCGACTGAGAGCATTGCAAATGTAATTCACATTTTACAATTAAACAAATTTGTAGGCAAAATATCTACACTTTTTTCAAAACTTTTCAACTATTTCCAGTTTTTACACCACAAACACGCACTCCTCGATGGGTTTTGTGTATGTTTTACTGGAACATGGGCACTGAATTGGAGTATCGGAAATACCACCAATAGGTGTCACCGAAGAAGCGGCGCACATAGTTGCCACGAACAAAGGCATCACTGTGTTGTGCCTCCTCGGCACAGAATGCCTCGTATCTGTCATCCAAGCCGCAATCTTCCACTCTGTATGTGATGGGGTCAACAGCTACATCGGCATAGAGTTGCAATGCTTCGCGGTAGTGTTTTGGCAAGCCATCTACATATTTCAGCTTGCGCTCTTTCCTGTCCAAGACTCCATACAAGGCCGATATCTCGTCATAGAATTCACGAAGTCGTTTCTCGAGCAGCAGTGCTGTGAGGTAATAGTCCTTGACCACATCGGGAGCGGCTTTCTCATGCGCAATACGCTTAAGGAATTCAATAGGTTTCTCATCTTTCTCGGGAGTTGCGCCAAGCAGTGAATAGACACTGTCGGGCACCAATGGCGAGGTGCGCTTGGCATCAGGGAGCAGTCCATTGACTGCATAGTACTGGGGATACTCGAACAGGTGTTCGCCCAAGACGCCGTTGGCAGCAAGTATGTACGAGCGCATGACGGTGAGCTCACGCGATGCGTCGTCGCTCTTTATTCCCACATTGAGTGCCTTGTCTATCTCGCCCTTATTATAATAGGACATCACGCGTGTCTCACGCTTGAAATGTTCCTCGCCATTGGAGAGTGTACCGACAAGGCATATGAGAAGTGTAAACAGTATAAAGTTGGACCACAGGACCTTGTTCGTTGTCATTGCCACATTCTTGATCTTTGCAAAAAGCAGTTTGCTTGCAAAGAACGAGAGCGTCACATAGACAATAATGCCAATGATTGCAATGATCCACCAACCGACATATGAGCGTCCATCCACATAGAGCGAACGGTCTATGTCTGTTATAAAGGCCAACAGCAGTGACGACGGCAGATAGGCCAACGCTGTCCACTCACGACGGAACTTGGTGAAGCGGTTGAGCCACAACGCAAGACCGGTGAGCATGAGCGACACTACCACACCTACAAGGTATGGATTAAAATTAAGTTTTCCTCTGGCTACTTTGTTGTAAAAGGCCTCGAGCAGCGGTGCCTGATAGACCGCTACAAACAAAAAGGAAAAAACCGCAAAGAGTGTGGCGCATACTATAGCCACCACACTTTGCAAACGTTTCTCTTCGGTATTTCTCATTCTTTATTCTTTTTCAGCACCAAAGCGGTACGGGCAGGGAGATAGAGCATGAGCCAACCTTTCTTGCGGCGGGCATGCAACCTGTCGTACTGGGTGAAGTGTGTTTGTGTTTCATCGACAAGGGAGTTGCCTCCAAAGCGCTCGGCATCGGTATTGAGCACAATTGAGTATGAGCCTTCGGGAACAAGCAGACCGTAATCGGTAAATGAGCGGTTAGGGCTGAAGTTGAAGACAAATATCAAATCCTTACGCGAGAAGGCGAGTATCTGGTCACCGTCGTTGTGCCAGATTTCCTGGACGGGACGGTTCTGGAAATTGCGTACGCCACCGACAAGATCGACCATGGCTTTGTCGAACTGTCCAAGGAGTGTATAGTTATAGGCCTGGTTATCGACAAGGCTCCACTGGCGGCGGGCATACTTGTGGCTCCAGCCATTACCCTCGCGTGGGAAGTCGATCCACTCGGGATGACCGAACTCGTTACCCATGAAGTTGAGGTAGCCGCCATTGATGGTGGCAAGGGTCATGAGGCGTATCATCTTGTGGAGGGCTATACCGCGTGATACCATGTATGTCTCGTCGCCACGGTTGAAGTGCCAGTACATATCGGCATCGACAAGGCGGAAGATGATTGTCTTGTCACCGACGAGTGCCTGGTCATGGCTCTCGGCATAGGAGATTGTCTTCTCGTCCTTGCGGCGGTTGGTGAGCTCCCAGAAGATTTCGGATGGTTTCCAGTCCTCGTCCTTGCGCTCCTTGATTATCTTTATCCAGAAATCGGGGATATTCATTGCCATGCGGTAGTCGAAGCCGTAGCCGCCGTCCTCGATGGGGGCTGCAAGACCCGGCATGCCGGATACCTCCTCGGCAATGGTTATTGCGTTGGGATTGAGTTCATGGATGAGCTTGTTTGCAAGGGTGAGGTAGCAGATTGCATCGCCATTCTGTCCCATATTGTAGTAGTCGGCATAGCTGCAGAATGACTCGCCCAAACCGTGACTGTAGTATATCATTGAGGTAACGCCATCGAAACGGAAACCGTCGAACTTGAATTCCTCGAGCCAGTATTTGCAGTTAGAGAGCAGGAAGTGGACTACCTCGTTCTTGCCATAGTCGAAGCAGAGCGAATCCCACGCGCTGTGTATGCGCTTGTCATCACCATAGAAGTACTGGGCAGGATTACCGTCGAGCAAGCCAATTCCCTCGTTCTCGTTCTTGACTGCGTGTGAATGCACAAGGTCCATAATTACGGCTATTCCCATTCCATGTGCCGCATCGATGAGTTCCTTGAGTTCCTCGGGGGTACCGAAGCGTGATGATGCTGCAAAGAAATTGGATACATGGTAGCCGAAACTGCCGTAATATGGGTGTTCCTGTATGGCCATTATCTGTATGCAGTTGTAGCCGTCGGCTGCAATGCGTGGCAACACTTTCTCGCGGAACTCGCGGTATGTGCCTACCTTTTCCTCCTCCTGAGCCATTCCAATGTGGCACTCATAGATGAGCAATGGGGTTTTCTTGGCTACGAATTTCTTGTTCTTGAACTCGTACTCCTGCTCGGGAGCCCACACTTGTGCGCTGAATATCTTTGTAGCCTCGTCCTGCACTACCCTGCGCACCCACGCAGGTATGCGCTCGCCGCAACCGCCGTCCCAATAGACTTTCATCTTGTAGTGCTGGCCGTGGGCAAGTGCCTTTCTTGGCATTTTCCTCTCCCACACACCACCGGCAAGGGGCTTGAGCTCGTACTCGGGAAGTTCTTCCCAGTTTGAGAAGTCGCCAATGAGCACAATCTTCTTGGCATTGGGAGCCCACTCGCGGAACACCCACCCCGAAGAGGTGCGGTGCAAACCGAAATAGAGGTAACCCGAAGCAAAGTCGGACAATGTCTGGCGGCCGTTCTTTGTAAACTGTTTCAATCTTCTTACAAAATACTGGTAACGCCCCTCGATATTCAAGCTATAAGGTTCCAAATAGCTGTCGCGTTCTACAAGTTTCAGCATACTCTGTGATATTATAGTGGTTATTGTTTTTCTTTATTTATTCAACGGCAACCTTGAACACCACTTTCTTGAGCGGCGCGGCTGTTATTGCCGGAGCATGCCCGTCCTGTGGAAAGAAGATGACGAACTCGCCCTTGTGTACATTGAAATAGTCCCTTGCAGGCATTCCAACCGGGTAGATGGCTGCATCGGCATCGCTGTCATAATCAGGAGCCGGCAACTCATTCAATGGTGTGTAACCCATGAGCTCATCGGCCGAAACAGGTATCTGTATGTCAATATAACGGCGGTGTACCTCAATGAAGGCCTCTTCCTTTGATTTTGGCTGTGCCTCCATGACATTTGCATAGACAAGGTCGCCGCATATTTCGTTCCTGCCAAGTGGCAAACTTGCAAGTTCATTGTCCCGAAGGAAATCCACGACTTTCGCAAAATGAGGATTCAGTGCCTCATAATCCTTCAAGTTATCTATCAAATCCAATACCATAGTCCTATATTTGTATCTATCAATCAGCAATTCCCAGGCTGTACTTACACTCGCGCAGCACATTTCCGTCGGCGTCCTTTATAATGAACTTGCCATTACGCTGTCCATCGACGAAGGTTCCCTCGTAGCACAAGCCGTCGGTACCGACAGCGACACCCACACCGTGCTCGATTCCATCTACATAATCTCCTGAATATCGGCGGCCATCGGTGAGGCTGAGAACTCCGGCACCATGCATGATGTCATTTTCCCAACATCCCTCATAGACATCGCCACAAGCCCATGTGTATTTTCCTTCACCATGGCGCACATCGGCCTTCCATGCACCGTCATAGACAGCTCCGCCAACGAAGTACATGACTCCATGACCTTCGCGCTTTCCTTCCTTGAAGTCTCCCTCGTAGATGGTTCCGTCTTTTGAAACATATTTGCCCTCGCCATGCCAGAGATTGTTTTTGAAACCACCCTCATAGATAGAGCCGTCGGCATAGGTATAGCGTCCATTGCCATCAAAGACATCATTGTTCCATATTCCGTCATACATTTCGCCCGATGCAGAGATGTACAGACCGTTGCCGTGACGATGGCTGTCCTTCCACAGGCCAACATATTTGCTGTCATCGGGCCACACGAATGTCCCGACACCATTGTACTTGTCATCTTCCCACTCACCGGCATAGGATGCACCGTTGTGGAAGATGTATGTTCCATTGCCCGAACGAACACCGCTTGCCCATGCTCCTATATAGTAGTCGCCATTGGTGTAATCCATGCGGCCATAACCCTGCATGAGGTCATTGGCCCAACTGCCGTCATATTTACGGCCATCGGCATAGATATAGGTTCCGGTGCCACTTTTCTTACCGTCATTGAAGCCTCCCTTATAGACATCGCCATTACGGTATTTGTAGACACCGTTGCCATCGTGAAGGCCATTGACGAATTCGCCGTCATACTCTTCTCCACTGACATAGACCATATAACCCTTGCCACAACGGCGACCTTCGAAAAACTCACCGGCATACTTGTCTCCATTGGAATAGACAACGCTACCGACACCATGGCAAAGCCCCTTACAGAATTCACCGACATACATGTCGCCATTGGCATATATGATGCTGCCGGTACCGTGGCGCAGGCCATCGGCAAAATCGCCGGTGTATTTGTCTCCGCCAGCATAAAGGACGCTGCCGTAGCCATGGCTCATGCCATTGACAAATTCGCCGCTGTACATATCGCCATTGGCATAAAGGAGATTACCTGTACCATGGCAACGGCCTTCGACAAATTCGCCGTTGTACATGTCTCCATTGGCATAAAGGAAACTGCCGGCACCATGACTATGGCCATTGACGAACTCGCCGTTATACATGTCGCCGTTGGCATAGAAGATGCAACCGTTACCATTGTAAAGGCCATTGGCGAACTCACCGGTGTACTTGTCACCATTGGCGTAGATTATACTACCGTTGCCTTCGCACAATCCATCGACAAATTCACCTGTGTATTTGTCTCCATTGGCATATATGATGCTGCCGGTGCCATTAGGGAGTTCTTTATTCAACTCGCCGGTATAGACTGAACCATCACTGAGTATTATGGTTTCTGCCTTCTTTTTCTTGTTCTTTGAGGCTTTCTTATGCGCGTCATTGTCCTTGTCATTCAAGGATGAATGGGAAACATGTGAAGCCACTGCTCCATTGCCCTCCTTGACAGAAGTGACATGTGCCTGCGCCTGGACTGCGCCATGCGTAAACAGAAACAGGGATGTTATTGCTAAAAGATGTTTCATTCGTACTATCCGTTTTCTCTTAAAAAACATTGGTCCATGGCGTAAAGCGCACAATGATTTACAAAATGTGCAATGAACCAATTACAAAGATAGTAACAAAGTGGAGAAAAAAAAACGAAGAGGTGTTTATTTTTAGAAACAAAGGGAACAATTATGCACCGGCGACTATTTCTATCATCCTGTCCTTGATGAAATATTCGCGTGCAAGACGCTGTAGTTCGGCCGGCGTAACAGATTTAACCTCATCGATATACCTGTTCACCGAGGCAAAATCCACGCCCGAGAGCCATGAGTTTATAAAGACCTCGGACTTTGCCGACTGCCCCTCGTATTCACGGCATAGTTCACCCATTATGTAGTTGCGGACAAGCTCTACCTCGGACTCCTCTATTGGTTCCGTAACAAGCAGTTCCATCTCGCGATAGACCTCTTTGAGCAAAGGCTCGACATACTCGGTCGCGGCCTCGGAACTGATCATGAAGGCATTCCTGTGGCCATAGGCGTCGAGCTCGGCTGCAATGTGATAGGTATAGCCGTTCTCCTCACGGATATTGCTCATGAGGCGGCTGCCGAAATAGCCACCAAGCAGCACGCAAAGGAAACGGAATTTATAGAAATCGGGGTGGGTTGCATCCATTGCCATGAAACCTATCTTCACGGCACTCTGCATGGTATCGGGGACCGGAACCACAGTACGGCCGGGGTGCGTAACCGGCGGCGCTACTTCAATGGGCATGCACTCGTTGCCACACCCCCATGCATCGCTGCCAAAACCACTTTCCACAGCAGCAAGCATATCGTCACTGACCGAGCCCGAGAGGAAAACAGTGCAGTTACAGCTACCATAATAGCGGTTATAGTAGTCACGGACATCGTCGCGTGTGATGGCATCGTAGTCGGTGGCACAAACGATGTGCCCCAACGGGTGCCCATCACCCCACAAGGAGTGTTCGAAATGGCGTTGCGACACCACATCGACCTTCTGCGAATTTATTGTGAAATAGGATTTGTTGTTGTTCTTTACGGTATCGAGATTCTCCTGGGGGAACTGCGGACGCTTGACCATTTCCTCAAGCACATGCAACAGGGGCACAAAGTGCTTTGACATGGTGTAGAGGGTGATGTGGTTGCAGTTCTGCGAAGAGTACATGTCTATCCACGCGCCATAGTAGTCGAGGCGCCTGGATATTTCGGCCGCTGTCAAATCGCCCGCGCCCTCGCGCAGCATGCGGTTGGTAAACATTGCCTGCAGGGGCTTGTCCTGCACGGCATAGCCGCCCTTGAAGAGCAGGTCAAAGCGCACGACACCCTTGTCGGCTCCGTCGAGCAGATACATGGGCACTCCATTGGGCATTGCCACCATGCGCGGCAATGTCAAATGGTCAAGCAACATTGGCTTTATTACGGGCGGTGTGGGCATGTGTCAATCGTTCCAGGCGAAACCTATTGATGCTGCGAATGCCTTGGCACGCTCGAGATCCTCGGGGGTATCGATACCGATGGTCTCAATATCGGTAACACCCACCTTTATCTTGTAGCCGTTCTCGAGCCAACGGAGCTGTTCGAGCGACTCGGCCTTCTCCATTGGTGACTGTGGCAGGGTCGTAAGCGTCTCCAAGAGATTGGCACGGTAGGCATAGATTCCAAGATGTTTGTAGAAGGTGTGCGACTCGAGCCACTTGTCCTTCTCTACCCCACGAAGATATGGGATAACAGAACGGCTGAAATAGACTGCATAGCCTTTCTCGTCGATTACAACCTTGGGGGAATTGGGGCACTCAAGACGCTGGAGACCGTCGGCAGCCTCAAAGGGCTTAACAAGCGTTGCGATGTCTGTTGCGTCGGAATCGAAGCATGAGATGAGCGCCTCTACCTGCTTGTGCTGTATGAAAGGCTCGTCGCCCTGTATATTGACAATCACATCACAGTCGAGCGCAAGACGCTTGTATGCATCGAGGCAACGCTCGGTACCATTGTTACAGCTTTCCGAAGTCATCACCACATTGCCGCCAAATGCGAGCACCGCATCCTTTATGCGGTCGTCATCGGTAGCAACATAGAGATTATCAAAACAGTCCTTAACCTGCTCATAGACACGCTGTATCACGGGTTTGCCGCCCAACATGGCCAACGGCTTGCCCGGGAAACGGGTTGAAGCATATCGCGCCGGTATAATTCCTACAAACTTCATTATTTTATATATGTTATATTATCTTACTGAAATCACTCGTCGAACATACTGTCAAAACCATCCGGTTCCGGTTCAACGACTACGGGTTTATCCTTCTTGGCACCGGAAGCAGTCGAACTTCCCTTGGTGCTTGCAGTCTCCTTAGCCTCAGGCTTTGGCGCATCGCCACATGGCTTGAAGTCCTTGGGGATATTGAAGGTTTCCTTCTGGCTGTATGGCAATGACTTGTCATCGTAGACTTTCTTCATATAAAGGCCATAGATTGGCAATGCTGCTCGTGCGCCCTGACCATCATTGGTGCTGTCAAAGTGAATACCACGGTCCTCACCACCTACCCAACAACCGGTAACGAGCGTCGGTGTGTAGCCAATGAACCAGGCGTCGGAGTTATTCTGGGTAGTACCTGTCTTGCCGGCCATGTCGGCATTGGTGATACCATATCCCTGTTTATGATATGAGCGTGGAACTGTTTTTTTCTTCTTGCCCTTGCCTACAGTCTCGGTCTGGTTTGTCTTATGTCTCAAACGGATTCCTGTTCCAAGATTGACAACACCACGCATCATGTCTATCATCTTATATGAGCTCTCGACACTGATAACCTCATTTCGGTGCGCTGTAAATGTTGCAATGACATTGCCGGCGCTATCCTCGATGCGGGTAACCATCAAAGGTGCGACACGCAGACCTTCACTAACGAAAGCGGTATAGGCACTTACCATCTCGGACACAGATGCATCGCAGGTTCCAAGACAAAGAGACGGTGTCGCCTGTATCTCCTGGTTCGCAAGACCGAACTCATGGATGAGTTTCTTCAACGCATATGGATCAAGATGATTTATCAGATAGGCCGATATCCAGTTGTTTGACTGCGCAAGACCCCAAGCCAATGTAACCATCTCGCCAACACGCGAGTTACCGGTATTCTTTGGTTTCCATGAGCGGCCGAGATCGTCCATCAGGGTCTGTTCCACATTGCGGACTTCATCACAAGGTGAGAAGCCACGCTCCATGGCCAATGAGTAGAGGAATGGCTTGATGGTAGAGCCTACCTGACGACGGCCGAGACTGACATTGTCATACTTGAAGACATGATAGTCTGTACCGCCGACATAAGCCTTTATGGCACCGGATTTCGGGTCCATAGACATGGCGCTGGCGCGCAGGAAATGCTTATAGTAACGGATGGAGTCAAGTGGAGACAAAGTCATTTTCTTAGGTCCATCATATGTAAAGACTTCCATTTCAACAGGTGTAGTGAAGGCTTTCTTTATCTCCTCCTCGGAGCAACCGTTCCTTTTCATGATTTGATAGCGCTCGCTATCCTTCACATTCCTGGCCAGAATTGCATCGACCTGTTTCTGTGTCATCTCGCTGCTATAGGGCGCGGTTTTCTTGAGCCTTGCCTTCACGCTCTCCTTCTTGGCCTTGGCAGGATTGTTCTCATTGAAGAACCTGGGTTGGAGAGTATCGACAACATGTGTGTGCACGGCCTCCTCGAGATACTTCTGCATGCGTGAGTCAATGGTGGTATAGATTTTCAAACCATCGGTGTAGATATTGTACTTTTCGCCATTGGGCTTGAAGTTGCGATTGCACCAGCCATAGAGCGAGTCGGTTGCCCAACGGAGTGAGTCGTCATAGAACTGCTGTTTCTGCCAACTATACGGGTAGTTCTTGCGCTCGGGTTTTTCCGCTGTAATATATTTGCGCAGGTACTCGCGGAAATATGGGGCAAGACCTTCGTTGTGGTCTGTTGTATGAAAATTCAAGCCCAATTCAAGCTTAGACAAAGAATCGCGTTCTGCAACAGTTATATAACCGGCCTTTGCCATCTGGGAAAGGACTACATTACGGCGCTCAAGAGTTTTTTGGGGACGACGGAGCGGATTGAAGAGCGAGGAGTTCTTGAACATACCCACAAGCATGGCCGATTCCTGGACATTGAGCTGGCTTGGATGCTTACCGAAATAGACTTGGGCAGCACTGTAAAGACCAACGGCGTTGTTACCAAAATCGTACTTGTTGAGATACATGGTCAAGATTTCCTCCTTTGTATACTGTTTCTCAAGCTTGGCAGCAATGACCCACTCGATTGGTTTCTGGCGTACACGGGCCATCATGCCACGCTCTGCCTCGGTGTGGAGCATCTTGGCCAGCTGCTGGGTAATGGTACTACCACCACCCGAATTCTCTTGACGCATGAGTATGCTCTTTACACCCACACGCAACAATGACTGCGCGTCAATTCCGGAATGTTCATAGTAACGCACATCCTCGGTTGCAACGAGCGCATTGATGAGACTCAGAGGGATATCCTTGTATTCGGTACGGATACGGTTATGTTTTTCCCTTGACCAGGTACCCATCTCCTTGCCGTCGGCCGTAAAAAGCTGAGTCGCATAGTAATACTCAGGATTTTCGATTTCACTTGTGTCGGGGAGTTTTCCGACCCAACCCTTGGAAATCGCGACGAAAAGGTATGCTATCGACAACATTACTGTTATAACCAAGCTCCATACTACTATCAATACAATCTTTATCTTTTTCATATCTGTCGTGTTATAAGTGGCGGTGATTAAAAAAACACCGCAGGTACAATACCATAGATTTGCAAATGTAAAACAAAAATTCCAATAAGTTGCAACCTTTTTCAATCGTTTTAGGTTCACACGGGATTTTAAAAAGAAATTCGCGCAAATATATTGCTTGGAATATATTATTAACTTATCTTTACAAGAAATTTATTTGTAAACAACATTGAAAATGAAAAGCAAGAGCTTTGTTTCGATCAACGACCTCTCACGCGAGAAAATCCTCTCGCTGCTTGAAACGGCCGAAAAGTTTGAAGAGAACCCCAACAGGGAGATTTTAAAGGGCAAGATCGTAGGTTCGTTATTCTTTGAGCCATCGACCAGAACACGCCTTAGTTTTGAGACCGCTGCCAACAGACTGGGTGCCAGTGTCATTGGCTTCAGTGATGCGGCAACAAGCTCGGCAACCAAGGGAGAGACTTTGAAAGATACCATTATGATGGTTTCGAGCTACGCCGATGTCATTGCTATGCGCCACAAACTTGAAGGTGCAGCACGATATGCCAGCGAGGTTTCACAGGTACCCATCATAAATGCGGGTGACGGTGCCAACCAGCATCCGTCGCAGACAATGCTCGACCTCTACTCTATCAAGAAGACACAAGGCACACTAGAGGGATTGAAGATACACCTCGTGGGTGATTTGAAATATGGACGCACGGTACACTCTCTGCTTCATGCGATGCGCCACTTCAACCCTACATTCTGCTTCATTTCGCCCGAAGAATTGCGCATGCCCGAGGAGTACAGACTCTTCTGCGAGAAAAACAACATTCCCTATACCGAGACAACAGAATTCAATGAGGAGGTCATTGGCGATGCCGATATCATTTACATGACACGCGTCCAGCGCGAGCGTTTCAGCGACATCATGGAGTATGAGAAGGTGAAGAACTGCTACCGACTCACCAACGCAATGCTTGCGAACACAAAGGAGAACCTGCGTATTCTGCACCCACTGCCACGCGTGAACGAGATTGCCCAGGATGTGGATGCAAACCCCAAGGCCTACTATTTCCAGCAGGCACAGAACGGTCTGTATGTACGCGAGGCAATCATATGCGATGTTTTGGGTATCAACATTTAAAAGCTAAGGAGTATGAACGATAACAAGAAAACAGCATTGCAGGTATCGGCTCTCTGCAATGGTACTGTAATAGACCACATTCCAGCCGACAAGCTTTTTGCGGTGGTGAACCTGCTCGACATTCCTACAATGGGCAACAATGTGACCATCGGCTACAACCTCGAGAGCAAGAAACTCGGCAAGAAAGGCTTGATAAAGATTGCGGACAGGTTCTTCACAGATGACGAGGTGAACAAGATTTCGGTTGTTGCACCCAATGTCGTACTGAACACTATACGCGATTACAATGTTGTAGAGAAGCGTGAGGTAAAGATGCCCGACGAGATTCACAACATCATAAAGTGCAACAATCTCAACTGCATCACGAACAATGAGCCCATGGCTACACATTTCTATGTCTCGAACCGCGAAACTCACACATTGAAGTGCCGCTACTGCGAGAAAGAGGTGAGCCTTGACGATATTAAATTGTTATAAGAGATGAAAATCAGCTGGAAACCCGGCACAATGATATACCCACTGCCGGCGGTACTTATCAGTTGTGGCGACAAACCCGAAAATTATAATATGTTCACCGTGTCGTGGGTGGGTACAACATGTACCAACCCTGCGATGTGCTACATATCAGTGCGCCCGGAGAGACACTCCTACCCTATTATAAAGGAGAGTGGCGAGTTTGTCATAAACCTCACGACTGCATCCATGGCACGCGCAACGGACTGGTGTGGCGTGCGTTCGGGCAAGGACTATGACAAGGCAAAGGAGACAGGGCTGACTTATGCTCCATCGGTAAACATCAAGGCTCCAATAATTGCCGAGTCACCACTGAGCATCGAGTGCAGGGTGAAGCAGATTATCCCGCTTGGTTCGCACGACATGTTCCTTGCCGAGGTTGTGAATGTACAGGCCGATGACCGATACCTTGACCCTGTCACAGGAGAATGGAACCTTGCTGCTGCCGACCCGCTTGTCTATACACATGGCAAATATTTCCACCTTGGCGATTTCATTGGCAAATTCGGTTGGAGTGTAAAGAAAAAATAAGGTGCGTATGAGGTTACGCGGTTTGTTTTTGGGACTGTTGTTATCCCTCCCATTGCTCATACAGGCACAGGAAAAGAGGAATATTCGCATCAATGCCGGAATAAAAGCCGGTTTCCAGGCCGTGACATACAATGACCCTGAGTTCAAGATCGACGGTTACATATTCGACTACAACAATATCCAAAGCAACAAGATAGGATATACGATATCGCCATTTGCCAGGATATCAAAATGGAGGTTCTACCTGCAGACGGAAGTGACATTCGGCATCACGAACCACAGTTTTGATTTCCACGACGAGGACACCACACCCGGTGAGGATTTCACGCCGAACAACACGGTATATGACTTGCGTACATACTCCATACAGGTTCCTATCATTTTTGGAGTAAACATCCTTGAGGGTGACAGGTATTGCCTGAGTATTTTCACCGGTCCAAGAACCAATTTCATCATCTCCCCGCTTACCGAGCAGAATTTCAAGCATTTCGAATATGAGCACCTTGAAGAGGTGCTCAATGACAAGAACTATTATTGGGAGATTGGATTGGGCATAAAGATTAGCCGTGTATTCCTGGACATCACATTCGACGCCGGAATCAACAAGGCATCGAGCCATATAATCTCACATGATGACGGGAAGATATTCACATCAAGCCGCCGTGACAATGTGCTGAGTTTCTCGGTAGGTTTCCTGTTCTGAAAACATACATTATATATTATGAAACGATGAGGTCCGGCATTGCCGGACCTCATCGTTTGTGTATATGTCTCAGAAGTCCATCACTTCTTCTTGTTGACCATTGCGTCAATTGCAGCAACGGCTGTGATGTTGAGAATCTCCTGTACAGAGCTCTCGAAATCGATGAAGTGGATAGGCTTGTTAAGACCCATCTGGATTGGTCCGATGATTTCGGTATCGGAACCGAGTGCCTGAAGCATCTTGTACGATGATGAAGCCGAGTTTAGGTTAGGGAACACCAATGCGTTCACCTCCCTGCCCTTGAGTTTGTTGAACGGATATTTCTTGTCGCGAAGCTCGCTGTTCATGGCAACATTAACCTGCATCTCGCCATCGAGCAACCAATCGGGGTAGTTCTCATGGATATGGGCAACCGCCTTGCGTACACGCTCGGCACTACCGCCCTGGTCGGTACCGAAGTTCGAGTATGATGCCATGGCAATTACCGGCTCGTGGTTGAAGAAACGAACCGATCTCTCGGTAAGACGGGCAACATCAATGATTGTTTCCAAATCGGGCGCACGGTTGATGAGTGTATCGGCAACAAAGTATGTACCTTTCTTTGAGTTGATGATGTGCATTGTGGCAAATGTGCTATAGCCTTCCTGAACACCGATAACCTCTTTTGCTACCTTGATGGTATTTGAGAACTTGGTATAAAGACCTGTCACAAAGGCATCGGCATCGCCGGTCTCAACCATCATCATACCAAAATAGTTACGCTCGAACATCTTGTCATTGGCTTCCTCGACTGTGTAACCCTCGCGCTGGCGTTTGTTGGCAAGTATCTGGGCGTAACGCTCGCGACGCTCGCTCTCGTTGGGGTGACGGAGGTTCACCACCTCAATACCCTCGAGGCTCAAACCGAGTTCGGCCGCAAGCTTGGTGATGATTTCGTCGTTACCAAGAAGGATGGGCTGACAGATTCCCTCTTCCTTGGCCTGGACAGCAGCCTTCATCATTGAAGGGTGAGCTCCCTCGGCAAAGACAACGCGCTGTGTCTCGGTACGCGCCATGTCATGAATCTGCTGTGTGAGCTTTGACTCGCGTCCCATGAACTCGAGCAGGTGCTCCTTGTATTTCTCCCAATCGGTGATTTCCTTACGCGCAACGCCGCTTGAGATTGCAGCCTTGGCAACTGCAGTAGATACCTCGACCAAGAGACGTGGGTCTACCGGCTTGGGGATGAAATAGTCGCGGCCAAACGAGAGTTTGCCCACCTTATATACCTTATTTACTATTTCGGGAACCGGCTGCTTTGCAAGGTTTGCGATTGCGCGCACTGCCGCGAGCTTCATATCCTCGTTAATGGCTGTCGCTGCAACATCGAGCGCACCACGGAATATGTAGGGGAAACCGATTACATTGTTTATCTGGTTAGGATAGTCGCTGCGGCCTGTACTCATGAGCACATCGGGGCGGCACTCCATTGCTGCCTCGTATGTAATCTCGGGCTCGGGGTTGGCCAGAGCAAAGACGATTGGATCCTTTGCCATTGAGCGCACCATATCCTGTGAGAGGACATTTCCCTTTGAGAGTCCAAGGAAGACATCGGCACCAACGATTGCCTCGCCAAGTGTGGTGATATCCGTGCGGTCGGTAGCGAACTCCACCTTCTCGGGAGTGAGGTTTGTGCGTGAGGTGCTGATGACACCACGACTGTCGAGCATGACGATGTTCTCACGCTTTACACCAAGAGCCACATAGAGTTTTGTACATGAGATGGCAGCTGCACCTGCGCCGTTGACCACGACCTTTACCTCACCGATGTTCTTGCCGTTTACCTCGAGCGCGTTGAGCAGACCGGCTGCCGAGATGATGGCTGTACCGTGCTGGTCGTCGTGCATCACAGGGATGTCGAGTTCCTCTTTGAGGCGACGCTCTATCTCAAAGCACTCGGGGGCCTTGATATCCTCGAGGTTGATGCCACCGAATGTAGGAGCAATTGCCTTTACTGCCTGGATGAACTTCTCGGGATCCTGCTCATCGACCTCAATGTCGAACACATCGATACCTGCATAAATCTTGAAGAGCAAGCCCTTACCTTCCATGACGGGCTTGCCGGCAAGAGGGCCTATGTTGCCAAGACCAAGCACGGCTGTACCATTTGAGATTACGGCTACAAGGTTGCCTTTGTCGGTGTATTTATAGGCATCGTTGGGGTTCTCCTTGATCTCGAGACATGGCTCGGCAACACCGGGAGAATAGGCCAACGAGAGGTCGGTCTGTGTAAAATATGGTTTTGTAGGTACTACCTCTATCTTTCCGGGACGCTTTCCGGCATGGTAGTTCAATGCATCTTCTTTTGTTATCTTTGCCATTTTTGTTAAGTTTCCCCTATCAGGATTTTATTTTGTATTGTTTGTTATTCCGTCAATAAAACTGTCACCGGCCTCACCTACACCAAAAAGTGCGAAATCGTACTTCACAGGGTCATCGGGCGAGAGCTTGCGCAGTTGCGCCGTAAGTTCCTCTACTGTCCTGCGGTCGTTCTGCTTGCGTGTCACTATTCCAAGCAGACGGGCAGTGCGCGCCACATGCACATCGAGCGGTATCATCAACTCTGCCTGAGATATTCCTTGCCAAATGCCCAGGTCCACCACTCCGTCCTTTCGGCAGAGCCAGCGGAGCATCATGTGCAGTCGCTTGCATGCCGATGCTGGTTTGCCTTTCTGCGCAACAGGGTTGCTTATGTGTCTTGTAGTTGCTCCACCGTTGGCCAGTGCCATTTCACAACGCAGATTCTCGATGCCTTCCCAGACAGAACAGCCAAGGAAAAGTGATTCCAGTGTGCCATACTGTGAAAATATGCTTCTCAATCCACGGCATATATACTTGAAATCGGAGGCAAAAAAGGTGCGATGGATATTGAGCCTGTCATCGAGCTGCTCCCACTCGCCACTCATCACATAGTCATATGGGGCGGAATGCATAATGTCGAAGAACATCTTCCTGCCCGACGAGAGTATCATCTTGCGGTTTCCCCAAGCGATTGTAGAGGCAAGCAGTGCCGCTATTTCAACATCCTCGCGGCGTGTAAAAGAGTGAGGAAAAGAGACCGGATCGTTCTTGATGAAATCCTTGCAATTGTAGTGTGCGAATTTTTCATCAAGAACCGCTCTCAAATGTTCCATACTCTCCAATCAGAATGTTGTTATTGCCTGTTGGAGTTCGCTGTATGTATCGTCACATGCCGGAACAAGTGGCAAGCGCAACACATTGTTTATGCGGCCGTGAATATTCAGCAGTGCCTTGATTCCCGATGGGTTACCGTCGACAAAAATGAGCTGGAAGAGCTCGTTGAGTCTGTCGTGGCAATTGCGCGCATCACTTACACGACCCTCCTGCATTGCACGGACAAGAGCGATCATCTCCTTGGGATATGCATTTCCGAACACCGAAATCACACCCACACCACCGGCTTCCATGATATCTACAGTGAGTGCATCGTCGCCCGAGAAGATTTCGAAGTGAGGCGGTTTCATTGATACAAGTTCCTTTATCTGTGCCAAGTTGCCCGAAGCGGCCTTGTAGCCTACGATATTGGGGCACTCATTCGCAAGGCGCACTACGGTTGAAGGAAGTATATTGATTCCTGTGCGGCCGGGAACATTGTACATGTAGATTGGCATGTCGGTTGACTCGGCGATTGCTTTATAGTGGCGATAGATACCCTCCTGTGTAGGTTTGTTGTAGTAAGGAGCAACCGAGAGGATTGCATCGACACCTGTAAGGTCCTCGTTCTTGATCTCCTGGATTACATTACGGGTGCAGTTGCCACCGATACCGAGCATGATTGGCATGCGGCCATCAACCTGTTTTATGATGCGCTTTCGGATCTCGCGTTTCTCCTCGATTGTCAATGTTGGGGTTTCACCTGTTGTGCCAAGCACGCATAGAAAATCGGTTCCGCAGTCGAGATGCATCTGCACAAGATTCTCAAGTGCCGCATAATCGACCTCACCGTCATTTGTAAAGGGAGTTACAATTGCAACGCCCATACCTTTCAATGTTTTTCGCATCATATAGTTCAAAAGTCTCAAAATTATTTCGGAATGCAAAATTACATCAAATTTTGCTAATTATAATATTTATTATTATAAAATATGCAAAATTCCGATTGTTTATGGTCTCACTACTGCAGCATTTGCAGAAACTCGTCCTCGCTCACGAGGCGAACGCCCAATTTGCTTGCTTTCTCGAGTTTTGAAGGTCCCATGTTCTCGCCGGCAAGAATGAATGATGTAGATTTGCTCACACTGCCTACATTCTTGCCGCCATTGAGTTCTATCATATCCTTGTACTCGTCGCGCGAATGATGTGTGAAGACACCGCTGATGACAATGCTCATCCCTGCAAGGATATCACTTTTCGCCACACTACTTTCCTCCTCGGCCTGGAATTTGAGACCGGCAGCCCTGAGGCTTGCCACAAGCTGCAGGTTCTCTTCCTTGCCAAAGAATGCACGCACTGCACCTGCGATGCGCTCACCGATTTCGTCAACTGCCTTCAACTGGTCAAAGGAGGCGGCCATGAGCGCATCTATGTTACCGAACGCACGGGCAAGACGCTTGGCCACGGTTGCACCCACGAAACGGATTCCAAGAGCAAAAAGGACTCTCTCAAAGGGAACCTGAAGAGAGGCTTTTGCTGCGTTCACGATATTCAAGGCCGATTTTTCTCCCATACGGGGCAAGAACATCAGATCCTCGGGCTGAATGGTATATATATCGGCAATATTCTTTATGAGTCCATAATTGTAGAGCTGTTCAATGGTCTCGGGACCTATTGAATCAATGTTCATCGCCTCGCGTGAGACAAAGTGCTCTATCCTGCCCTTGATTTGAGGTGGACAGGATGCCTCATTGGGGCAATAGTGGGCAGCCTCGCCGTCATAACGCACCAATGGTGTGCCACACTCGGGACACTTGGGTATGAAGGTCACTTTTTCGCCAAGCATGAAGCGTGCCGATGTATCGACACCTGTTATCTTGGGGATTATCTCACCTCCCTTCTCAACATATACCATATCACCGATATGAAGGTCGAACTTCTCTATGATATCGGCATTATGCAGCGAAGCGCGCTTTACTACAGTACCCGAAAGTTGCACGGGATCGAGATTGGCAACGGGTGTCACCACACCTGTGCGGCCAACCTGATAGGTCACCTCGTTCAAACGGGTCAAGGCGCTCTCGGCCTGGAACTTGTATGCTATTGCCCAGCGTGGGGACTTGGCGGTATAGCCAAGATTCTTCTGTTGGCGCAGCGAGTTTACCTTGAGCACAATTCCATCGGTTGCAAACGGAAGGTTCCTGCGCTCTACATCCATTTTGTCGATAAAGGCAAACACCTGGTCTATGGTGCGGCATTTGCACATTGTATCGGAGATCTTGAAGCCCCACTCCCTTGCGGCGGCAAGGTTCTCGAAATGTCCCTCGGCAGGCAACTGCTCGCCAAGAAGAAAATAGAGATAGGCATCGAGCGAGCGCTTGGCAACAACCGATGAATCCTGCAATTTGAGTGTTCCCGAAGCGGCATTACGCGGGTTGGCAAACAGCTGTTCGCCGGCGGCAGCACGCTCCTCGTTGAGGCGTTCGAAGACATCCCAAGGCATGAGTACCTCTCCGCGCATTTCAAATTCTGCAGGGTAGCCACTACCCGAGAGCACCAAGGGCACGGAACGGATTGTCTTTACATTTGCCGTTACATCATCGCCCTTCTCACCATCGCCACGGGTGACGGCACGCACAAGTTTGCCGTCGATATATGTCAAGGAGATTGATGTGCCGTCGAACTTCAGTTCGCAGCAGATTTCAAAATCCTCGTTCAAGGCACGCTTTACCCTATCGAAGAACTCGGCAACCTCTTCCCTTGAGTATGTATTGCCAAGAGAGAGCATCGGGTATTTGTGCTGCACCTGCTTGAACTCCTTGGTAATATCAGAACCCACACGCAGCGAAGGCGAATTGGGGTCGTACATATCGGGGTTGGCAGCCTCCAGATCCTGGAGCTCGCGCATGAGCATGTCGAATTCAATATCGCCAATGGTCGGCGAGTTGAGGACATAGTAATTATGGTTATGACGGTGGAGCTCTTCTCTGAGCTGAAGTATGCGTGCTTTTAAATCCATTGGTATTCTCTTTTCCTTTTGCGAAGATATAAAAATAGAACGAAAACAGGAGTGATTCAGTAATGAAATCGCTCCTGTTTCATCAATTATTGCGAAGTCCCAAAACAAAGTTGATACAATTATGTTGTCTGCATCGGCTGTTATTGGGCTCGCATACCGGGAATTTCTATTGGAAATGCAGAGGAACCATGTTCCGGCAGCATTTGTGCCTCACCCGGTTGCACACCTTGCTGATGCATTCCACCACCTTTAAGTTGCTCCAAGAGTTCGGGCGGAATTCCAGGCAGTGCGCCACCCTGCGCAGCCGCCTCCTCGTTGCGTTTGATTGCTTCAAGGATTTTTGTCGCAAAGGGGAAGGAGGAGTTCTCGAGCATAGTCTTGATATCCAAGGCTTTGGCGCGGAAGAGTTCCATGAGGAAATCGTTCGCAAGCATCTGGTAAGCAGGGGTGTTGTACCCTTCGGCTATCGTTATGTCGAGTTCGCAGTCCTGAACCTTCTGCGGGTCGTACCACTTGGATTCCTCGCTATACTGCGCACCTGCAAGGTCTATATAGCGGCTGTCGTTGTAAAACTGCTGAAGGGTTTTCATCAGTTTGGTATCGCGACGGCGGCGGAATGTCCTGAAACCATCGAACAATCCCTTGAGGTTGAGCGACGAGTTCTGCACTTGTTGAGCATAGAGCGAAGCCGGAGTGCCGGCATGGGGGCTCTTTCCCTGCATAGCCGAATTCACACCCGAAATTTCGTTTATGAGCCGGAGTTGCAGGTTCAACAGTTCAAAATCACCGGCTACCGCAGCACCGCTGTTGTATTGGCGTACGACACCGTCAATACTCTGCCCCGGTTTAAGTTTAACGAAAAGCACTCCGTTATACCGCACATATTCATCGACCACCTCTTCGCGCGACATACTCTCGAATGCTTCGTCATCAACGACAAGCACGCCTTTGGAGGAGGTACTACGAATGAAGTCTATAAGTGTGGCAGTGCGGTTTATGGCACGCTGCTGGTCAATGAACTGCTCCACAAAATTCCCAAGACGCCCCTGCACCAACGGATAGAGGTGCAGCACATAGTTGTGTTCACCGTGCCAATATGGGCTACGCCCCTCCTGAAGGACATCGCCAAAAGGCGACATATAGCGGTAGTACCAATAGCGTTCGGTAGCGAACTCATATTCAATGAGAAGAAGGTCATCATCGGCGTTGCAAGGTGAAAGCGGAGAGGTGAAAGCGGAAAGCGGAGAGGCATCGTTTTCACCATTCACTTTGTCCAAACCGCTCTCGCCTTGCGCAAGTTTTTCGTTTTCACTTTTCACCTTTGACTTTTCCGTTTCTTTTCGTCTGCGGTTGTTCTCGTCATCGAGCATTCTGCGACTCTTCTCATTATAGGGAAGATAGCCCCAGGTTCCGCGTTGTGGATCACTCCATAAATAGGCATCGCGCGTCTCCAGTTTCCATCCAAGTATCACACGGCACAGGTTGCTATGCGAAGCTGAATGGAACGAGAGGTTACGGGCCTCATCGCCCTGCATTGCACGCGTTCCGGTTGCCTGCGAAGAGACATATCCGTAAATGCCCCGAATGCGTTCCTTTTCCTTTGGTGTATTCCCGAAATGTGCCAGGACATCGTCGAGCGGCATGTCAAAGAGTTCGCCAATACAGGTGACATCCCACATGCGCACATCCTCGAGATTTGCATTGAAGAATAGCCTTGAGGGATTTACGCCATGAACCCACACATCGCGTTTATTCTTTGCCGGGTTCACACCATACTCTATCCGTTGCGCTGTCATACCGCCATTCAGCAGCATGCGCATTGAATCGGCATCGAGTTCCTCAATCTCATTGATGTCATGGACATACTCTATCGCAACCGACATCATCTCGCCGACTCGTGCCTCACTCTGGTCGCGCACGACACAGACAGGACGCATGAGGTTCTGGCGTAACTGTCCCTCAATGTTACTCAATATTGGAGCAATCATATTGTTCTTCAACGGTACCTTGCCATTCTTCTTTATAAGCTCACCTTCTGTTATCTGCCCGTATGTGTCGGGATCGGTCACGAGGTCACCCCATTGGTCGCCATAGCTGTACATGAGGCTTCGCCGCAATTTGCGGCGAGCCTCATCAAGAGCATTCCAACAGGCAGCGCATTCGTTAAGGAATTCCAGAGCTACACCAGGTTCCCTTTCGTTCCTTTGAGCCTTGCCAGTGGAGACCTTCACTCGTTTATCAAGAAATTTATTCATTTCACAAAACTATTAGATTATCTTTTTCCGTTATGTCGCCAGCCATTCATCCGCAACTTCAAGTCGCGCACGATGTCGAGAGGACCGGTTAAAAATCTCTTCAGGTCACTGATATGCCATGCCGGTGCATTGGCTTCGCCATAGGAATTGAAAGGCACGACACTGCTGCCCGAGAGTTTATGAATCAAATACTCATCGAACGAGGGGAAACGATTCTTGAACACATCGGGAGTAAACTGATAATCGGTTGCAAAAGCCTTGTCCAAGACCCCGTCCTTATCAAAGTCCGGCACCAATCGGCGAGCCTCCTCAATCGACTTCACCATACTCATTGCCTCATTATACTTGCGTTCAAGCCTTGAATTGAGCGCCTCCATGTCGCTGCTGCCGAATTCCTTGCCGTAAGAAGCAGCATCTTCATCAATGAGGCGATAACTCTCGCCCGTCTTGATTCTACGGACCTCCTCATCGGTCGCATTCCAGCGTTTTCGGAAGAGAGCCTGCATTTCCTCGGGCATGAATTCGTAATTATCGAAAGCCCTGTGATTGTAGAGATAGTTAGGTGTCTTCTTGAAGAATTTGCCATCGGCTATCTGTCCCCTTATATGATCACCGTAAAGTTTCTTGTCGGTATAAGTCCCGGCATCTTGTCTGGAAGCTTCGTAAACACCGAATACCCAACGACGGTATTTCGACGGATCGGCCTTCCGGCTCATATACTTTGCATGCTGATGCAATAGATTGACGAGTTCTTCTTCCGTAACGCGGCGATTACTGCCTGTATATAGGTTCATCTTTACAAGGGAATTCTTTACAAAATTCTTGAACTCTTTGTAAAAGGAAGTGTCAAGAATCGTACTTGCATTCTTCTCGACCAACGAAGCCAAATACTCCTCTATCAGGAGATAGTTGTTCTTTGTTTTATAGTTACGCTTCATGTCATTTATACCGGCACGCACGGCAGGTGTGGACTTATAGTACAACTCTTCAAGGAAAGCATGGAAATGATTCCCGAAAAGCCCAGTAAGACCTACATGGACTACCGCCTCGTGAACAACAGTCTTCTCCAATTCCTCAACAGATGCGATATTAGGTAGGTTAATCACGACCTTCCCGCCGTCCTCGGCCCAACCCATTGCACGCAACTTGTTGTTGTAGTTAGCAATATCATACTTGTCACCGTTCTCGGGTCGTGGTATATCGCGTTCATCCCATATATACTCAATATCCACATTGAGTTTCTTGGCCAAATTATCGGCGTATGACTTATATTTATTAAGGTCTTCGACAGTATTATCTATACCCTCGTAACTCCACACAGTCCCGTCACTCTCAGCATCATCGATTTCCAGCATCTTTTCCTTCAACCTCAATACATTGGGATTTCTATTATCGGCATAGTTTGTCTGGAAATCCAACACTTCCTTCTTCTTCACCTCTTCGTTGCTCATTCCCTTGAATGGACTGTTACGCCCGAGTTTCTCAAGTTCAGCAGCACGGACAGGATCGGTACCCTTCTTCAGCACATTGGCTTCGTTACGCACCAATGCCTCATATTCATCAAGCGCGGCATTCTCGGCCTTGGTACAAGAATAGTATGAGATGTCGATATTGTCCAACATGGAACCTTCTCGAAGCAGATGTTTTCTCTCTATTTCGCGACGCATATCGGCAAGGAACTGGGTCATACCGGTCTCGTTGTATGTGGTACGTTCCACTATCTCGCGCACGATAGTTTTTTCGCGAGGAGTAAGTTCCATTTTCTTGGCACGCTTGTACAATGCCTCGGAAACCTCATCGACACTGATGCCGGTCTCCTGCACATACAAGCCGGCCTGGCGTAGGAAGTTCTGCGAGTCATAGACCTGTAACAATTCACGCTCATAGGCAGCAATCCTGTTCTTGCGGAAATCGCCCATGTGGGCAAGCAGGTAGTTCTTCGCATTTCCCGCATGTTCAAAGACATGGCGTTCTATCTTGTTACCCTCAAAATCATAGGTTGTCAGAATCCAATTACCTTTCTCATTCTTCTCGACACTATAATCAAACTGCAATGGAGGAGTCGATGTTATCTTGTTCTCTATAAGATACATCAGCTTTGACTTGGTAGTAGCCGACACATTCTTGCTCTGCATGATATCAAGATACTGTTCAACTACATCGTAATAGGTCTTGCCGGAACCGATTGGCTGATATTTCAGACTGTTCTCAATCATATCCATAAACTCCTTGGGATTCATGTTCAGCTCGCGCAACTCCTCCTGCTCCGACTTTGAAAGCTGTAACTTTTCCTTGAGCTGTCCTTTTCTGTCCAGTTTATACGCAGCGCCCTTTGGCAAACTATGTACAAATTTCATGACACTGAGCGTAGCAACGCCTTCGGCAAAGTCATTCACAATGTCTATAGGCTCAATAACCACTCCATGCAACATCTTGTCAATCTCGGTCGAAGCTGTAAAGACAGCAGACTCGGCAGTGAGCACACCAGCCGACGCCACCACTTTTCTTCCGCCGGTCAAACCGGCAGTTTTACCCCTGAGCACAGTTCCCACAGCTCCAAGTGTAATTCCAGTCAAAGCTCCCTTTGAAAAGGCGCTCATGGCCTTGTCAATTTCAACACCTTCATTGTAGAGAATATCCTCGGCAATACTATTGGCAAAGTCATATCCTCCGAGAGTAAGCCCACTGGATGCAGCATTCTGTATTATCTTTGTGGTCAGATTTTCCCTGATCATACGCTCGGCCAATCTGGTAGCATACCCTAATTGCATACCCTCGGCAGCATTATAGGCAAAGATGCGCGAAGCCAATTTGTTGGTTGCCATGGAAGTCGCTTTTCCAACAACAGCATTCGACATTATCCCAAGCCCCTTGAACAGAGGAACATCAACCAAAAGGCCACCTACGCTTGCTGCAAAATTCTCCAATCGGCTGGCATTGTATGCCGCGAGACTCTCCCTCTCAAGCTGCACCTGCGAATTGTTCGACATGCCGATGTTTGCAATTTTCCCAACCAACGACCTGTCATTTATAGACCTTAAAATATATTCAAAACTACTCTTTGGCTTGTTCTTGTCGATATACTTCCTTATCATCATATTCCTCAATGTAGGCTTGATGAATTTGTCTATATACTCATCGGTTCCTATACCAATGCGATCAGTCAATGGAGAAACCATTTCACGCAATACATCCATATCAATACCGTTCATCGTATTATCAATAACCTTCATCGGGTCATTCTTGTACTGCGCCATACGCATTGCAGCAATTGGATTCCTTGCATTGGCAATCATGACTTCCTTTATTTGCTGTTCCTGTTTTTTCCTGCAAGCGTCATACACCTTATTAAGATAATTATTATAATAATCATTGGCTATGTCATCGACAGCCTGCTGCGATGTGGCATATATATTGAAAACTCCGGCATCCGTATAATCAGGATTCACTCTCTTCAGATATTTCTTCCACGGTTCTGTCCTGTCATAATACCGGAACGGAGAATACCGTTCGAAATCGGACATGAATTCCATTTCATACTTGATTCTTTCGCTGGGAGAGAGTGGATCATCCTTTTCGTTGTCATCGCCAGGGGAAGAGGGCGAAATATCAAAATCCGTATTCAAGGAAGCCGGTTTTTCAAACGGCACACCATTGTCACCGGATTCATCAAAATATGATTTGGGAGCAGAAGCACTTTCCTGCACACCAGTTCCTTGTAGGGATAGATTACCATTATCGAACCGGGAAAGCCCAGGTTCCTCTACCGGCAATTGCCAGCCATCACTATTCTTTTTCTTGTTTTTATCATCATATGAATTTTCCGAAAACATAATCATTACTTTTATTTGTTCAATTTTTGTCCAATACTTTGTTCACACGCGCTCTATCCAAGAAGGATGATACGATTTTTGCCAAACGGCCAGGTGCTTGTTTGGGAGCAGCTTGAGTTTTAGCCTGTCGGGCTGCTGCAAAATGCTCACGAAGAAGATTACCGGCAATCACACCCTTGTAATCCTTCATTGTTTCATCAAAGCGTTGCAAAGCCTTGTCATAGACTGCGCCGTGCTGCGCCAGACTATTGGTTACAGGCATGTGTCGTACTCCCTTGGCGCGTCCCATGAGTGAGAGAAGATTTGATGTGAAATCAACCATTGCCGCCACATCACGACGATGCCTTGCCTGCTGCATCCTCTCCTTCTCGCGTGCCATGGCACTATTGAGCCGCCGTTTCAGTTCATCTTCAAAAACCGGGTTACTCATAGTGCATCATCTTTTAGTCTCCTTACCCCATTGGACACCAAGCAGAGCATTCTGCAGCAAATTCAAGCCGTTTCCGGCTGTAGAGATTGCCGCACGCTCGTCCATGGCAAGGTCATTGAGTTCACTATTGAGAAAAGCATTCCTATTCTGCCGGTGCATGGCATCGACCTGACTTTTCCTGTTGCTGTCCATAGAGGCAAGATTTGTAGCCATGTTCTCCATTGTACGCAATCCTTGTTCGTTACGGGCAAGTGAATATTCGGGTGTTGCACCTGTTATCACCGAGTATGCCCTGTTCTGTGCATTCTGTTTGCGCAGACTGTTCTCCACGCGTTTCATAGCCGCCTTGGCAGTGGTACTGTCCAGGTAATTCTCATAATAGTTGCGCCTGAACCACCCCTCCTCCTCGGCCTTTGCCCTGTTGCGCAAATCCTTTGCACCTTTGGAAGCCTTGCTCGCATCGAGCATACCCTTCACTCCCGAATAGAGCCCCAACGCCCCATTCAATCCTGTTAAAACCATTGATAGACTCATAACTTTTTTTGGTGCAAAAGAAACACCGGAAAGCAAAAACAAGGTTGCAGAATTGCCACAACAACACAATTGTTGAATTGTTGGCATTTCAGCAACCTTGAAATAAAGAAACGGCATTATATTTGCCGCTAAAAAGACATG
>JAEIGA010002006.1_pt1 | contig 32427 bp, 23 predicted proteins | sample 9270691 | NCBI WGS metagenome assembly JAEIGA01 (sample SAMN17057246, study PRJNA624740) | gut metagenome | biome: biome; isolation source: fecal sample | host: Bos grunniens | place: China: Xizang | collected 2019 | reverse complement strand
CTCACCGTAAGCTGCAAGCTCCTCCTCTGTAGGACGGATGAACATGTTAGTTACGAAGTGTGCCTGCCAAGCTACCTCCATGATGAAACGAACTTTAAGACGTGTAGCCTCGTTAGTTCCACAGAAAGTATCTACAACGAAAAGCTTCTTACCTGAAAGCTGTGCAACAGCCTTAGCTCTAAGGTCTGCCCAAGCCTCCTCTGAACATGGCTTGTTATCGTTCTTGTACTCCTCAGAAGTCCACCATACTGAATCCTCGCTAGCCTCGTTCTTTACAAAGAATTTGTCTTTTGGAGAACGACCAGTGTAGATACCAGTCATTACGTTAACTGTGTCAAGCTCAGTGTTCTGGCCTTTCTCAAATCCCTCTAGACCTTCTTTTGTCTCCTCAGCGAAAAGAACCTCATAAGAAGGGTTGTGAAGAATCTCCTTCACGTCGGTAATACCGTACTTGGTCAAATCAAGTGTGCTCATAATAAATTTTAAAATAAATATTTTGGTTTATATTCAAATTTCGACTCAAGTCTTAATTACTAAGACATAGTATTTCGAGATGCAAAAATAAGTAATTTTATGATACTAACCATCATTTTCGCAGTAAAATTTACTACTTTTGTGAAAGATTTTTCGAAAAAGTCGAAATTTCTAATTGAAACACGTTTTTCAGTAAAAACTATGGATATCGAAACATTTTTTGTTTCGTAGCGAAAATTAACTCAAAAGTGGGAGTTTCGAAACGAAATACAGAAGCCTTGTCTGTCCTCAAACAATTTTGGGGACACGACAGCTTTCGTCCTATGCAGGAGGATATAATAAATTCTGCTCTTGAAGGACGGGATACGCTGGCTATTCTTCCCACTGGAGGAGGTAAGTCCGTATGTTTTCAGGTGCCTGCCTTGATGTCTGATGGTCTGGCGATAGTTGTCACTCCGCTCATAGCCTTGATGAAGGATCAGGTTCAGAATCTTTCTGAGAAGGGCATACGTGCAATTGCTATTCATCTTGGCATGACAAGGAGGGAAATCGACCTTGCCCTCAATAACGCGACATACGGAGATTATAAGTTTCTCTATGTCTCGCCGGAGCGTCTTCATACGGAACTGTTTCAAAGTTATCTTCAGGCTATGGATGTGAGTTACATCGTTATTGATGAGGCTCACTGTATCTCGCAATGGGGTTATGATTTTCGTCCCAACTATCTGGAAATAGCAAAGATACGAGAATATACAGATGCTCCTGTCATTGCCCTTACAGCAACTGCAACCCCAGAGGTTGCTCTTGATATCATGGATAAGCTCGGCTTTAAGGAGAATAACCTCCTGAAGAGCGGTTTTGAACGTCCTAATCTCAATTATATTGTAAGACAGGCAGAAGATAAACTTGGACAGTTGATGTCTATTGTGTCCTCAGTACAGGGGACAGGAGTTGTGTATGTGCGAAACCGAAAGAAGTGTGAGGAACTTTCTGCCCTTCTTCAGGTTGCAGGGCACTCAGCTTCCTTTTATCACGCTGGTCTTGGAGCGCAGTCGCGAGCCCAGAGGCAGGCGGAATGGAAGTGTGGTAAGACGAGGGTGATGGTGTGCACGAATGCTTTCGGTATGGGTATTGATAAGTCTGATGTGCGCTTTGTGGTGCATTTTGATGTTCCAGATTGCCTTGAAGCTTATTTTCAGGAGGCGGGACGTGCCGGTCGTGATGGACTTCGCTCATACGCCGTGTTGCTGTGGAATTCGATTGATGTGCGAAGGCTCAAGCAGTTGCATACTGTTTCCTTTCCTGATCTTGAATATCTTGAGGACATATATCACAAGGTCTGTATCTATGCTCAGATTCCATACGATGCCGGAATAGGAAGGCAGATCAAGTTCGATATCGCGGATTTCTGCAAGAAGTTCTCACTTAATATGTCAACTGCATATTATGCGATAAAGTATCTTGAGAAGGTCGGCCATTGGACTATGTCCGAGGATATGGAAATCTCAACAAGGATACAGATCAGTGTTTCAAGGACTGAGCTTTACCATGTTGAGTTCGCTGACCCTTCAATGCTTGCTGTCCTTGACAGGCTGATGAGGACGTATACGGGAATATTCTCTTTCCCTGTACCGATCGATGAGGAGTATATAGCTTCGCAGACAGGACTTACTGTGGCTCGTCTGCGTCAGGTTCTATATATGCTTTCGCTTGAGCATGTCGTGAAATATCTTCCTGCAGATAATGCGACTGTGATCTATATGCACAATAATAGGTTGAGACCAAAGAATGTAAATCTTAAACCTGAACTATACAGCAGATTGAAGGATACTTCTTCTGAAAGAATGCTCTCTATTCTTGGATATATCTCTCAGGATGATACTTGCAGAAGCAGGTATGTCCTCTCTTATTTCGGGCAGACAGAAACTGAGGATTGTGGAACCTGTGATGTCTGTCGCAAAAAAGGAGTGAAAAAGGAAAAGTCCCCCAAGTCGGTTGACTTGAAGGACTCCATTAAATCTTATATAGGTGCAAGACCTGAAGGTTATGCTCTCTCTGACCTTGTCCGGGAACTGTCTTCTCCAGGAAGTTTCAGCAAGGATGAGGTGGTTGCAGAACTTCGTAATCTTATTGATGCTCAGGAGATTCCAGCACCAGGCCATCGTATGCGACGCTGATTCCTTCCGGCAAGTTCTTTACAAAGTCTTCATACTTTGGAAGAAGGTGTGAAAGATGGGTGAGGTAGGCCTGCTTGGCTCCGATCTTCTGACATATCTTTATCGCATCATCAAGTCCGAAATGAGAGTGATGGATTCCGTTCTTTACGCAGTTCAAGGTAACGTAGTCAAGACCCTTAAGCTTTTCAAACTCCTCTTCTGGAATCATCTTCATATCAGTGAGATAGGCGATGTTTCCAAAGCGAAAACCAAGTACTGAAAGTTTGCCATAGGCATCGTGGTATCCTTGAATCGGTATGATCTCCGCTTTCTTCACAGGCTTGATCACTTCCGGTTTCGTTCTCTCGTATCCCTTTCCGCTAACCCATACAATTCTCTCCTCATTTTCGTTTGAGATGATTGTGAATGGCTTATTATCTATATTGTGTACCCTCCATTCCGGAGCTCCAGGATATTTAGTCTCTTCAAAGGCGTATGAGTACTCCTTCTTGAGCTGGTCTTCCACATACTTCTGGCAATAGATGTTCACTGGCTTGCCCTCTACATAGTTGAAGGAGCGTACGTCATCAAGACCTCCAGTGTGGTCTTTGTGGTTGTGAGTGAGGATTATGGCATCAAGATGGCACACATTCTCTCTCAACATCTGATATCTGAAGTCTGGACCTGCATCAATGAGTATTGTCAGTCCACAATATTCCACCAGGGCAGAGGCCCTGAGTCTTTTATCTCTTGGGTCGTCAGAGCAGCAGATGTCGCATTTGCAGCCGATCATAGGAACTCCCTGTGATGTTCCTGAACCTAGAATAGTCAGTTTAGCTCTCTTATCCATTATTATATAGTGATATCAATAATCTGTCCTACTTGAGAGAGATCGTATGGTCTTTCTATACGGATATAGTTTCCTGTGTATCCGAACATGCTGCCTTTCTTGTTGCTGCTCTCAAAGAGCACCTTCTCCTGAAGTCCTGCATTGTCTGTGTAGAACTTTTCATGAAGTTCGTCTGAAAGTTCCTCCAGTCTTTCCACTCTTCTGGTCTTAACGGAATCCTGTACCTGGTCTTTTCTGACAGCAGCTGGAGTTCCTGCTCGTTTTGAGTATGGGAAGATATGAATGAAGGCAGGTTTTACTCTATCCCTTAGGAAGGTAAATGTCTCTTCAAAAAGTTCATCTGTCTCTCCTGGGAAACCTACAATCACGTCAATGCCGAAGAATACCTTAGGCTTGCCCTCGCTTTCCATCTTTTCTCGGATATACTCTATCTTTCTTGCAAAGGCCTCTGTGTCATATCTTCTGCCCATCTCCTTGAGTACAGTGTCACTACCTGACTGAAGAGGAATATGAAAATGTGGCTGGAACTTAGTGCCTGAGGCTATCCAGTCTATCATTTCCTCTGTTAGAAGATTCGGTTCAATCGATGAGATCCGGTATCTTTCAATTCCTTCCACTGCATTAAGTTTCTTGAGCAGGTCAAAGAAGGATTCTCCTGTAGTCTTTCCGAAGTCTCCAGTGTTTACTCCTGTAATGACTACTTCTTTTATCCCGGCTGCTGCAATCTCCTCAGCCTGTCTGATGATCTGGCAGATAGGGATGTTGCGGCTTTCTCCACGTGCATATGGCACTGTGCAGTAATTACATTTATAGTCACAGCCATCCTGAACCTTCAGGAAGGAACGTGTTCTTTCTCCACTGGAGTGAGCCGCAAATACGGTTTCATTGGCAAGACAGCTTATTTCTGCCTCTGATTCGATCTCACCAGTCTTGAGCCAATGCATGACTTTTGGCACAATCTGAACCTTTTCAAATGCTCCGAAGACCATCAGTACTCCCTCAATCGCTTCTATCTCAGCACGTTTGAGCTGGGCATAACAGCCCGTAACGATAATCGCAGCTTCGGGGCTTGTTCTATGTAGTTTTCTGATAATGTTTCTGCATTTCTTGTCTGAATGTTCAGTCACAGAACAGGTGTTGACAAGATAGATGTCTGCCTGGGCCGAGTTCCACGAAACAACCTCAAGACCCTCCTTGATGAAGGCTCTTTCATAGGTTGAAGTCTCAGCGTAGTTAAGCTTACATCCAAGTGTTATAAATGATATCTTTTTATTCATCAGCCTTATGATTTATAGTAACTCTCGACCAGGTGGTAGGACCTCCAACTGGAGGATTCTGTTTAGAGACGCAGACAGAAAATTCCCAAAACTCAGGAAATGCCCCTGCAATCTTCTCGACTATTCTTGCGCAGACATGTTCCAGAAGGTTAGACGGCTGCTCCATCTCCTTTGCTACGATGTCATAGATCTCGCCATAGTTGACAGTGTCTTCAAGATGGTCACTTGCCCCTGCCTTGGTCATATCCATCTTTCCCTTGAAATCTACGGTGAAAAGGTTGCCATATTTCCTTTCAGTCTCAAGACATCCATGGTAGGCATGGAAGCTCATCTGCTCCAAATGTATTTCTCCGATATGTTTCATCTTATCCTAAAAGCAAAAATACGCATGGTCTTTTTCCGATGCTGCCCTTGAGGTCTTTGCCGGCAAAGTGCTTCTTCCATTCTCCAACCTTCATCGTCTTGATATAGGCGTCAGGCATGGTAATATTAGCGGCAATGCAAAGTCTTGTGGAAGAGTTGCAGACAGCAAGGATATCAGCCAGCATGGCATCGTTTCTATACGGAGTCTCAATAAAGATCTGAGTCTGTCGCGAAGTTGCAGAAAACTTTTCAATCGACTTAAGCTTCGCTCTACGCTCATCACTCTTCGCAGGAAGATAACCGCAAAAAGCAAATGACTGCCCGTTAAGACCCGAAGCCATCAGGGACATCATCAGCGAAGACGGACCGACATACGGAACCACCTCCACCCCGTGCCTGTGTGCAAGTTCCACCAAGGCAGCGCCAGGATCAGCAACGGCGGGAAGTCCGGCCTCCGAAATCAAGGCAACATCGCAGCCATCATCAAAAAGACGGATGTAACCCTCAATCTGCTGAGGCTCAGTGTGTTCATTCAATTCGTAGAAAGTAAGTTCCTCAATATGTCCACGAAGTCCGGCCTTAGAGAGATATCTCCTGGCTGTTCTTATTTCTTCAACGACGAAGACCTTGAAGTCTTTCAGCATTTCCAACACCGGTGCCGGGATGACCTCTATAGGGTCATTTTCTCCTAGGGGAGCAGGTATCAGGTGCAGTTTACCTTTTGCCATTATCTTTTCTTTTATTGTGTTCACGTTTGATTATAATCTCTTTTGTTTCAACAGGTTTCAGTGCTTCCTGCGCCTCCAGTTCCTCTTTCTTTTTCTTGCTCATGAAAAGAGTCTTGAAGAAGTCCTTGATTCTTGTGAACTCCTTCTGGAAGGCAAGACCGATTCCGTTTCTCTGTGAGTTGTCCAGATAGTTTGAGTATTGGTCGGCAGAATGGGAGAACAGATTGAGTCGGAAGGCTCCAGACCTGTTCAATTTGATTTCGATGTCGAGGTCTCCTACTACATCTGAATTTGTCCCGGAGGTCTTGTATTGCCTGTTACCAAGGTTACCGTTCACCAAGACCCTGTTGTTGAACAGATGGGTGGATACTGCCACGTCAAAGATATCATTACCTCTTTCATTAGGCATATAGTTCAGACCTAAGTCGACAGGGATGTTAAGTTTCTCCAGAATGTTGTTCAGCTGGTTGGACAAGACCTCTGTCATGTTGTTGTATAGGACAGAAGAGTTGTTGACAATGCCGGACTGCTCGTCAGGCAGGAAACTGTTGGAAATGATAAGAGACAGGAACTGTTTCTGTATCTTATCCTCCGTGCTAAGTGCATTTTCTACCTTTGCCTTGATCGTAGGGTCGATATCCGGAATGTTGATCGAGAATCCAAGTCTTGGGTTTGTTAGCTTATCTGTGATTCTGATTCCGCACTCCACTGTCTTTCTTGAGTTGACAGATGTTGTGTCAGAGATCAGTGTAGACAAGGATGTCTTGGTTCTATAGAGGGCATCGATATCCAATGTCGTATTCATGATGTCACCACTGAACTTGAGCGTTCCTCCATCCTGGATGGTGAAGTCTCTTGCAGCGAGTCCAAGGGCTACAAACTTGTAGTTTCCATTTGTGATGGTGTAGTCTCCCTTGATATCAAAGACGTCGCTGGTGATATCAAGTTCGATGTTTCCGTTTCCTTGTCCTGACAGCACATTACCAGAGGCCTTGTCAATCTCTATGAAAGCCTGAACCTCAGGAGTGGCAGTTGCCCTTACCTTGACAGCAAGGTCGCTGTTCATTGACTTCTTCTTCTTGTAGCGGGCCATCATCTCCTCGTAAGGGTCTACCTCAATCTCTTTTTCAGGTTCCTTGAACTTCAAGAGGTTCGTAGTTCCTGCCGTCGCTGTCGAACTCAGAGGGATATGCAGTTCTCCAGGTCCTGTAGTTGTTGCGCTGATGTCAAGCAGGATGGAATTCATCGGTCCTTTGATGGCAACGTCTCCACTTCCCGTAAGCCTTCCGTAGAAATAATCACTCTTGGAGTCGTTTATATCAATGCAAAGCACCTTATCCACTTTTGCGTGAACATCAAGACTCATGTTCTTGAAATATTCGTAGTTTATACTACCGGTCAAACTGCCGTTTCCACCAAGTCCGTCATCAACTGCCACATTGTCGAAATACAGGCCATATTCATCCACCCTTACAGGACCTGATACCTTGTACGGCACGTTTGTATAGTCAATTCTAAGAAGACCATCTTCGATTCTTGTGTCTTCACTCTCGAGTCCAAGTCTGTTCAGCGGACCATCAGCATGGATTTTTCCATATATCTTACCCTTGAATTCTGAGAAGAGATCTGTCAGGAACGGCTGGATATATCCGAGGTTCAGGCCGTCAAGGGTAGCAGTCGCTTCAAGATTATTTATGGATGGAGTGTAACTTCCCTTGATGGCAAGGGTGTTGATGCCGTCTATGTCATTGTTGACTTCGATGTTGAACTTGCTGAACATCTCGTCCCATTTGCATAGCATATTAAGTTTGCCGATTTCTTCTCCTCCCATAACAGTAGAGTCTGCTACCATTGCCAATTCGATACCCTTGCCATCTGGAGCAGAACTTAGGAAGGCGTTACCTGTGAGTCTTCCCTCAAGTCCGAGAGACTGTTTGATGAACCTGTCAAAGACGTTGATGTTGAAGTTGTTCATCTCCATTCTTAAGGTGTCTGTCGCATTCTTGGCCATACCTCCGCTAAGGCTCATGCTTTGCTGGCCGCTCTTAAGACCGAAATTTGCTATCTTGAGCCTTTTCTTCGTTATGTCCAATTGAGAAGGAAGCAGACTCCAGTTGATTGAACGGTAACTGATGTCGGAAGGGGCGATATCAAGGTAGCATATCACTTCTTCCTGCTCATTTCTTGCCATGTTGCCGCTTAGGAGAAGCTCACCCTCAGTTATAACGTCGCTCTCCATGTTGTTGTAATCGTATTTTATGCCGAAGTTGTTGTTGTCGGCATATAACTCCAGGTTGTTGTTCTGAAGCAGAACATCAGCAAAACTGAATGATCCGAATTTGAGTTCAGTGGCCAGCATCTGCTCTTTGTTGCTGATCTGACCTGTGATGTCCTTGATGTATGTTGTGTTGTATGCGATTCTCTGTGAGTTGATGTATGAGTCCAGAACTCCGTCCTTATCCACGTGCATCCTTATACCTGTTCCGTCTGCAATGTAGAATCCTGGTGCCACGAAGGCGAGGAGATTGCGTGAGTCGTGGAACTTGAGCGAAAGGTCGTGGGTGTGTCCGCTCCATGAGTAATCAGGCTTCCTGAAGAAGGCAGGGAGCTCTTCTTTGGCTGTTATGTTTGTCGCGTCCTGGACGAAGTCGATTATGCTTCCTGTACTTGTAAACAGTCCTTCCAGGAAGTCTGACTTCAAGATCAGACGAGATTGGTCGTTGTTGCTGTGCGATGATACATTTATGTTGCCTACCTTATGTCTTCCGTCTTCATTTTCGAGCATGATGTCGTTGACCTCAATATTTCCGAGAATGTCTTCTCTGTTGATCCAGTTGAAGTTTGCACTCGTCCAGAAGCTTGCTTTTGAGATTCCTCGCTTGTCGAAGTTCAAAGCCTGAAGGTCGACAAAACCTACGTTTGCGTAGAATCTGTAGATGGCATTCTGCGTCTTTGATGAAAGCGCAAAAGCTCCCTGGAACATGAAGTTGAGGTTTGGTTCGTTACAGATGATACGACCGTCAAATATCTGGTCCTTGAGGCTACCAAGGGCGTTGATGTTGTGATAGTTATAATTGTTGAACCTGAGCTTTTCGATATGGAGGGAGTCGATTGATATTTCTGTATTTCCCCCAGATTCGAATTTTGTTCTGACTTTTGTGTCGAGGGTACAAGGACCAAGGAGACTGTTTCCAAGGAATTTGCCAAGGTCGAACTCATTCGAAATGATTCTTCCTGCTATTCCGATAGGGGCCTCGTCCTTTGCTACGTCCGTGAGTCTTACATCTGCATCTACTTTGCCGATTCGAGACTTCATTACAGCGTCAATCTCAAGGTCATTAAGCAGACCTTTTCCCTTTCCCTTAAGAATGAAATTTTCCTTTTTTCCGAACTTGGATATCTCGATGCTCTTTCCGCTTCTGCTCCATCCGTTGATAAAGTTCTCAAGACCTTTAGTGCTGAATTTCAATTCGTTGATCTGAGTGTCGAATCTCATTTCATCAACTTCCGGTATGCCGGATATTCTGGTTCTTGCATCTCCGATAATCCTGTTTTCGTCAATGCTGAAGCGGAGGTCTTCCACTAAAAGGTCGCTGACAGGTCCATGTACCTCAGCGCTGTGGAGGTCTGTTTCCATCTTTGCGTACTTCACCTGAGGAGCGAAGAAGCCGATGGTCTTGAAACTTACATGTGACGGGTTGATTCTTGCATCGAGGCGCACATTGTTGATGAAGTCACTGAATTCTTTAGATGACTTGTATGACATCGAGAAGTAATCGAACTCTACACTAGACCATGGGTCGAGTATGCTCAATCCTGTAATGTGTGTCTTTCCGTTGCCTACAGTAGTCTCTCCAGAAATATCATGGCAGATATAGCCGCTTTTTTCGTTGAAACTCATTCTCTCCACCATGCCGGACATGACGTTGTCTTCAAAGATCATGTCGCTGACATTGATGTATATATTGTTGACATCCAGGTCATTCCAGTCTATTCCTCCTTCTTCTGCCTCAACTCTGTCCTCCTTGAGCATCTTCATTGTGAATCTAAGATTCTCAATTTTTGTCTTCTCGATCTCAAAGAGTCTTCCTGTCTCCTTCTTCTCCTTCTTTTCCTTCTTCTTTATTCCGAATATCCTCTCAAGGTTGGTGTCATCCTCCTCGATAACGAGATTGAATTCTCCGTTCTTCACAGCAGCTTCCTTTATGAAAATTCCTTCTCCCTTGAAAAGTCCGCTGATCCCGAAGCGCGCAGTGACGTAATTAGCAGTAAAGAAGGTATCAACAGGTACCTTGTGACCGGTATAGAGTGCAATGATATCATCTGTCGGGATGACCGGCTTCTTATCTACGATTACAAGGTTCTTGATGAGCAGGGTGTTGAATGGCTGGAGATGGATGCGTTCAAAAGTGATGTCTCCGTCTATGATATTGGAAAGCTTAGATGCAACTCGCTCTGCAATAAAGGTTTGGGTCCTTCCATTCTGAATGATGATAAGGGCTGTCGATATCAGTACGAGGATACTGATAACCACTAGGCGGAGAATATGAAGGATCTTTTTTATCTTTTCAAAGTTTTAACTTACAAACTTACAAAAAATATCGGATAAAATCCGTATTTTTGCATCCGATAAATTCTACTATATGGCAAATATCATACTTGGAATAGAATCTTCTTGTGATGATACCTCTGCAGCTGTGCTTTCAGACGGTTATATGCTCTCTAATGTCCTTGCCAGTCAGCAGGTTCATAAGGACTACGGTGGGGTGATTCCGGAACTGGCTTCAAGGGCTCATCAGCTTAATATCGTACCTGTCGTAAGCCAGGCTATCGAGAAGGCAGGCATCAAGCCGGAAGACATTACAGCAATCGCCTTTACAAGAGGTCCGGGACTTCTTGGTTCCCTTCTTGTAGGCACATCCTTCGCAAAAGGACTATCACTTGCATTGAATAAACCCCTCGTTGAGGTAAATCACCTTCAGGGACATATTCTTGCAAACTTCATAAAGGTTCCCGATCAGGAGAATCATGATATGCAGTTCCCATATCTCTGCCTTCTCGTTTCAGGAGGTAACTCTCAGATTGTCAAGGTAAACAGTCCTCTTGATTTCGAAATCCTGGGTCAGACGATTGACGATGCTGTAGGCGAGGCTTTTGACAAATGTTCAAAGATGATGGGTCTTGGTTATCCTGGTGGTCCTGTGATCGACAGACTTGCAAAGCAGGGAAATCCTGACAGATTCAAGTTCTCAAAACCAAGGATCCCTGGCTATGACTACAGCTTCAGCGGCATCAAGACCTCTCTGCTTTATTTTGTGAGAGACCAGATTGCTGAGAACCCGAATTTTATCGAGGAAAACAAGGAAGATCTCTGCGCTTCTTTCCAGAAGACATTGATAGATATCCTTATGGATAAACTCATCAAGGCAGCCAAGGATACTGGCATCCGCCATATCACAATCGGAGGAGGAGTGTCAGCAAACAGTGCCCTTCGCGAGCGCATTACTCTTGAGGGTAAGAAGAGAGGCTGGAAAACCTATCTTCCGGAGTTCAGGTTCACAACTGACAATGCTGCTATGATTGCAGTGGCCGGCTGGTTCCATTATCTCAATGGAGAGAGAACCTCCCTCGATGTCGCACCGGTATCAAGAGTAGCAGAGTTTTAATGTAAATGCAATGAAGGAAATCGAATTAACCTGTAAGCTCGGCAAAGAACTGAGCCCAGAAGAAATAAAGGCAGCTGCTGTCAAGGCTTTAGGAGTTTCTCCAAAGTCTGAGGTCAGTTATAGGATCGTGCGTCGTTCAATAGATGCAAGAACAGATATTCTCTACAGATATAGACTCGAGGTCTATAAGCAGGGAGAGCAGATTGAAGAGTATCACCTTGAAGATTACCAGGATGTCAGCTCAGCAGAGCCAATCGTGATCATCGGCGCCGGTCCTGCCGGAATGTTTGCAGCCCTCAAGCTTCTTATGAGAGGTTACAAGCCTATCGTTCTTGAGCGTGGAAAAGATGTGCATAAGCGTAAGTTCGACATGGCGAAACTCTCTACTCAGGGAGTGGTCAACGAAGATTCGAACTACTGCTTCGGTGAGGGAGGCGCAGGAACATTCTCCGACGGAAAACTGTACACCCGCTCATCAAAACGCGGAGACATCCGCGAGGTGCTCCATCAGCTCGTAAGATTCGGTGCGGACCCATCAATCCTCATCGACGCCCACCCGCACATCGGAAGCGACAAGCTCCCTGTCGTGGTCGAGAATATCAGAAACTGCATCATCGAGCACGGCGGCGAGTATCACTTCGAATCAAGGGTCACTGACATCGAAAAGAAGGCAGATGGCAACTTCGTCATTACCGCGACTCCGACCGAAGACGCACCAGGTTCATCAGCAACTACTTACACAACAAGAAAGGTGATTCTTGCAACTGGACATTCTGCAAGAGACATATATGAGATGTTTGACAGAAAGGGTTGGGAAATCCAGGCAAAGGGCTTCGCGCTAGGAGTTCGTGTTGAGCATCCGCAGTCACTCATCAACAAGATTCAGTATCACGGCAAATATCAGCCGTTCATGCCTACAGCAGAATACTCTTTTGTGACTCAGATAGAGGGCAGGGGAGTCTTCTCCTTCTGTATGTGTCCTGGAGGTATCCTTGTTCCAGCTGCTACAGCATCAGGAGAACTTGTCCTCAATGGAATGTCAAACTCAGCACGAAACTCAAAGTGGGCAAACTCTGGAGTGGTAGTGTCTGTTGAACCGGAGGATCTTCCTGATTACGCAAAGTATGGAGCGCTTTCTGTTCTCAACTTCCAGAGAGATGTGGAGAGGACAATGTTCAACTACACAGGGTCGCTAAAGGCGCCAGCTCAGAGAATGATGGATTTCTGCAGAAGAATCGAGTCAACCAATCTTCCGGCAACGTCTTACCATCCGGGAGCAGTGGCAGCGCCCCTACATGAACTTCTTCCAGAGCATGTTTCATTGAGGCTTAAGTATGCCTTCCCTCAGATCGGAAACAAGAAGATGCACGGCTACTATACAAATGATGCCCTTCTTCTTGGAGTGGAGTCAAGGACTTCGTCTCCGGTTCGCATACCGAGAGATCCCGAGACCCTTGAGCATACTCAACTTGCCGGACTCTATCCTTGTGGTGAAGGTGCCGGCTATGCAGGAGGAATCGTTTCATCAGCACTTGATGGAATCAATTGCGCAAATAAGATCTAATAAAAAAAGAGACCGCGAGGTCTCTTTTTTTATGCTGTTATTTGAACTCTGACATCTTTTCAAGACAAAGTTCGATGAGCTTTCTAACCTGTGGCTTGTAGTCTGGATTGCTTGCCTTGTGGTGGCGATGTGCAATGATGCAGCAGACTGTTCCGGCGTTGTGACCAAGGTGGGCAGCGATACCAGCAATTGCAGATCCTTCCATCTCAAAGTTGGTGACCTTCTCGCCCTCATATCTGAACGACTCAAAGTCTTCAATCATATTCGGCATAGCAAGAGGTAGACGGATAACTCGTCCCTGAGGACCGTAGAAACCTGATGCGGCGATTGTCATACCTTTTACTGTGCAGTCCTGGAACTTCTCGATCATCTTCTCTCCTGCTCTTACAAAATAAGGATGAGGAAGGTGCTCGTTCCAGTTAGAGTGCTTCATGAAAGCCTCTTCGATTCCTGGCATAGCAATCTTGTCTCTGTCTGCATACCAGTTAAGCAGGCCATCGCAGCCTACAGAGATGTGCGAGAATACAAAGGAACCAAGAGGAATCTCAGGCTGAATGGCTCCTGATGTTCCTATTCTGAGGATGTTAAGGCAACGTTTCTGCTCCTTTACCTCACGAGTTTCAAAATCCACATTTGCAAGGGCATCAAGTTCATTCATGACGATATCGATGTTGTCTGTTCCGATACCTGTGGAAAGAACAGTGATTCTTGTTCCATTATATTTTCCTGTTACAGATACAAACTCTCTAGATGCATGTCTGAACTCGATATCCTGAAGATATTCAGCTACCATGTCGACACGTCCTGGATCTCCTACAAGAATTACATTGTCTGCCAATTCTTCAGGCCTTAGATGAAGATGGAAAACTGAACCATCTCCGTTGATGATAAGCTCTGATTCTGCGATTCTCATATTATCTGATTTTACCGTTTTGACTTATATGTAGTTTATTTTCAAAAATTGCGAAATTCAAATATAGTTTTTTCTGTTTTGATTTCCTACTTTTGTGGCGTAAATGAAGTAAATCGAAGTAAAAAATAGTATTATGTGGCAAAGAGTACAGACATTATACCTGGCAATATCATCAATCCTGATAGGAGCATTGTTTTTCTGTAATATATGTAAGGCAGTTTCGCCTCAGGGGGAAGTAGCTATCGGTCTATACGAGAAGATCCCATATCTTGTTTTCAATATCATGGTCTTCACGGCTACAGTCATCACTCTCTTCACATATAAACTGAGACTTCTTCAGATGAGGGTTGCAATCCTTTCTGCCCTCCTTCTTTTTGGCTTTCAGATCTGGATTGGTGTTGACTTTGTGAGATACCAGCTTATTCAGGATAGCATGATATATCTGGTTCCTTCTATCTTCCCGCTTGTGGCTGCTATCCTTAATGTCATTGCAGCTAGAAACATCATGCTGGATGAGGCCATGGTTCAGTCTGTAGCTATCAGACAGGAGCTAAGCAGAAGAAAACGCAAGACAAAAAAATAAAACCAGATCCTACGACCTGGTTTCTATCTTATCTGAAAATTCCTTTGTTACATTTGCAGCGTATGTCTTTGTCACTGGTATAGGAGATATCTTATCGTGATCCAATTCAAGGAAGAAACCGTCCTGGTTCTTTCTTACAATCTTCACCTTATCAGTATTTACAATATACTGTCTATGGCAGCGCATAAGCGATGTGCCTCTGAAGTTGTCCTCAATAGTCTTTAGTCTGCAGCGGATCATATAAACCTTTAACTCGCCAGAATTGTCTGTGTACCAGGCCTTTATGTAGTTATCGTCAGACTCTACATAATATAGGTTTGAAGATCTTACGGAGAGTTTGAGGGCTCCTCTTATGTCATACATCGTAAAGATTGTTTCTCCTTTCTCTGAAGGACTGTCATCTGTGACCACATTTCGCTGAGCAAGAATCTTTATCGTCTGGTTCTTGTCTGCTATGATGAAGTACATCATTGTGATGACATTAGGTATGATAAGACAGATGATTCCGTTGAGGATTGCTCTTCCGAAGACGATTCCAAAGGTTTCACGTGGTGGAATCTTAGCTACAAGCAGGCTTTGTGGATCAAGATTTATGAAAATATTTCTTGTGATCCATGTATAGATCAAAGCGATGATGATGATTTCAATACTACACCAACAGAAGTACCCCATGTAAGTTACCCTGCGAAGTAATCTGTACCTATAGAGGAGGTAGCGGCTTAGACCAAGAAAAAGTACGGTTATGGCTATAAATCCTGCAGTGATCAGAAAGTTGACAGGATTGGTCAAGATAAACCAGGTTGTCGGTGAAAAAGGCATAGAGACGTTGAGATATACAATAGAGAACAGAACAGAGAATACTACTGTTCCAATCATTTTGTATTTGTCAAATAAGAATCTCGGTACTCTTTTGCCCATAGTTTAGCCTTCTTTAGCAGAGCAAAGATATGAAATTCGCCACAAATATCCAAAATTCACCACCAAGACCCCCATTTATGCAGACGCAACCACATTACACCACCTATTTCTGTTTTTTGCAACAAAAATTTTAAACTCAGCTGTTCAAAGAATATTTTTGTGATGTGTAAAAACCTAAAAAATCAAAATATAAAGATGAAACGTAGAGTAGCAGTAACAGGTTTGGGAGTAATTTCTCCTATTGGAAATAATATAGAATCATTCTGGAATAATCTGGTCGCAGGAGTTTGCGGTATCGACTTTATAAAATCAATTCCTACTGATGATCTGCCAGTAAAGGTTGCAGGAGAGGTTAAGGATTTTGTTCCGGCTGATTATGGAATAGAACCTGCCTTTGCAAGAAAACAGGATAAGTTTACACTATATGCAGTGGCAGCAGCACATCAGGCCATGACTCAATCTGGACTATGCGCAAAGGAAGAAGGTCAGAATATAGACCCATTCCGTCTCGGTGTATATCTTGGATCTGGTATTGGAGGAATTCAAACACTATGCAATGAGCAGGCGAAACTTCTTAATGAGGGCGCAAAGTGGGTGTCTCCTTTACTTATTCCTACAATGATTGCAAATATCGCAGCCGGTAATGTGGCAATCCGTCATAATGCAAACGGACCTTGTCTTCCTATGATTACAGCTTGCGCAACAGGAACTCATGCTATTGGTGAGGCATATCGTGCCATTGCTCATGGCTATGTTGATGCTGCGATCACTGGAGGTGCGGAAGCTCCTGTAACTCCAATCGGAATAGCAGGCTTTGCAAATGCAAGAGCACTGACAAAGAGTGAGGATCCTAAATATGCATCCCTTCCTTTTAATGCAGATAGAGGTGGTTTTGTTATGGGAGAGGGAGCAGGAGTTCTCGTCCTTGAAGAATATGAACATGCAAAGGCAAGAGGAGCTGAAATTCTTGCTGAAATCTGTGGTTATGGAAATACGTGTGACGCGTATCATGTAACGGCTCCTCGTGCCGATGCTATCACTCAGGCAAGAGCAATTTCAGACGCCCTGGCAGAGGCCGGTTATGGCAGTGATAAGGATACTGTATACATCAATGCTCATGGTACAGGTACGGCCCTCAATGATACGACAGAGACAAAGGCCTTCAAGCTTGCTTTAGGAGAAGCTGCTTATAAGGCACACATCAGTTCAACCAAGTCGCAGATGGGTCATCTTTTAGGAGCCGCAGGTGGTGTTGAGGCAATTGTGTCAGTCCTTGCACTTAAGGAAGGTGTAGTTCCGCCAACTATCAATCTGACTAACCCAGATCCGGAATGCGACCTTAACTACACTCCAAACGAGGCAGTCAAGGCCGCACTTACACTGGCTATATCTGATTCTCTTGGATTCGGAGGACATAACGGATGTCTTGCCTTCCGAAAGGCATAGAATACTAGTCTTTTTTCTGGCCGCTGTACATATCGTCAAGCGTGCCTACCCACTTAGGGATAGTAGAGTCGTCAATGACAGAGTCTACTATCTCTTTTTTGTTCTGCATGACATTTCTTTCGAGGAATTCAAACTGCATCTCTGTTGTCGAGTCCATAACTCCGGCAATCTCATGGCTGTGTCCGAGATATCTGTAGATTCTATAGTTATGCTTGAATTTGCTCAGTCTCTTTGCTATTGCAGAAGATCCGAAGAAACCAAGCTTGAAGAATCTTATCTGTTTATATGTAACTATGTTATCCTTTGTGCCGTGCAACAGCAGCATCGGCGCTGGGTCTGTCGCGAATTTAAGTTTGCCTTTTCGGGAAAGGATGGCTCCTGCAAAAGACATGACTCCTGCATATCTGAATCCAGCTGGCAGAATCTGTGCATATTGCGTTATGTTGCTGAGCTCGTATTCTGCCTGAAGAACAGAAATCGCTCCAGCAGAAGATCCGCTTATGACTATGTTGTCAGGGTCGACTCCAAGGGCATCAGCATTATCTACAATGTAACTAGTGGCCTTGAACAGGTCCTCTACTGCCATGTGGATGGCCTTGTCAAGGATGTTTACCTGAGCAACTCCTACCTTATCTGTGCCTTTCAAACCGAGCCTATAATCGATAGATATGATTCTATAACCATTTTGGGTCATGATCTTGAACCACTCCTTGTAGGTGTCATTGTCTCTGGTACCCCTGATAAAGCCCCCACCGAACATGAAGATGATAGTAGGTTTCTTTACACCATCAATGGATGTCTGGCTGCCTTTGGCCGGGTTGTAAACATCGAGAAAGAGGCAGCATGTGTCTCTCTCTTCAAATAGATAGGTGCCGTCTGGCGAGATCTGTGCTTCTGCTTGATTCATTCCTGCTGCTAGAATTGACAGTAAGACTGTCATGATAAATTTTTTCATGTTTTATTATTCGGTTTTGTCTATGCTTTCAATTGGAATAAGTATCCTGATGAATTTGACATCTCTGAAGAAAGTTCCTGCAATTACCCTGATCACTGTGTAACTAGGGATAGCAATCAACATTCCGACGAAACCTCCTACGTTTCCTGCAATAAGAAGTACAATGAAGATTTCAAGTGGCGTTGACTTGATGCTGCTTGAGTAGATGATAGGTTGATAGACTACATTGTCAATCAGCTGTGCAAAGCAGAAGATCGCTATCAGTATTGCTGTGAATATCCATATATTTACGTCAAGACCTAGTGCAGGATTGCATAACTTAAGTATAAAACCTAGGGCGGTGCCTATTATTCCTCCCATTAGAGGTCCTACGTATGGAATAAGGTTCAACAGTCCCGTGCAGAAAGCGATACCGACAGATGTCTGTATGCCAAGCCTTGCAATCAACCATAGGCCAAGGAAGTTGATAAGGGCAACTCCTGTCATCTCTATTACAAGGCCTACAAAATAGCGGCTTAGAAGATATTCGATCGTTTCAATAGCTTCCAGTGCAGTCTTTTCATGCTTGTCCGGTACAATGCCTGCTACAATCTTTGAGAAGAGCTTGTTGTCTCTGATGAAGAAGAATGAGATAAAGCATACAGAGAAGGCTCCGATTGCGAAATTTGCAATAAAGTTGACCAGACCTCCTGCTACGGAACCGATGACGTTGGAGAAGGTGGAGATATCAAGTATCTTCTGCAATTCCTTGATGAGCACTACTTCTATTCTGAAGTCACTGCCAAGACCAGGGAAAAGGTTGACAAGATACTCATTGAATTCCTGAAGAGGAACGAAAAGTGACTTCGCCGTATTCTCTACATTTGCTACGGAAATCTCCTTAAGCACATTCGCCACGACAGGGAAGATCTGAGTAAGAAGGAAGGCAAACACACTTGCCAGAAAAAGCATTGTCGTGAGAGTGCTGATCCAGTTTGGGAGAGCCCTGTCCTTAATTCTTATCTTTCCCATGAAGACAGTGATCGGTCTGCCGATAAGCGAGACCACAAAGGCTGCAAGGATGTATGCAATCACATTGCTGAAATATAGGCAGATTCCTGCAATGACAGCAAATGATGCTGCCATTATAATATATCTGGACAATTTGTCTACTCCTCTTTCTGTTTCCATATTAAATTTTTCTAAAAAATCTTATGTGTGCCGTGCTTTGGCACAATGTGATGGTATCTTTGCATCAACAAACAAGTTGAACACTTTAAAGAACAAAGATATGAAACCTTCTGATTTTATGATGACAAGTTTAGAGACAATGTTGAATCCTGAGTCATTCAATATTCTTGTGGATATGATCAATGATATGGATCTTGAAGTACTAAACGTTGTCGCTCAATAATTTACTTCAGGCTTAGAGCTACTGCATCCTTATTCCTGTTCAGGTTGATCCTGATTGTAGGAAGTCCATCATCCTGCTTGCAGGTTCCGTTTATGCGGGCGTTGATGATGAATTCGGATACCGGGTCCTCTATGTGTTTCTGAATTGCTCGTCTCAAAGGACGTGCCCCGAACTTAGGGTCATAGCCTTCCTCTGCAATGAACCTCTTTGCAGAAGGAGTGACTGAAATCTTGAATCCGGCATCCAGGACTCTGTTCCTCAGGTCTTTAAGTTCGATATCGATTATCTTTTCAATATCCTCTTTTGTGAGTGAGTTGAAGAAGATCTGCTGGTCGACCCTGTTGATGAATTCAGGCGAGAACGCCTTTTTGACAGCCTTCTCTACTATGCTCTTTCTGTTGGCGCTTACATTCTTTTCAGATGAAGTGAAGCCGATGCCACTGCCGTAGTCTTCGATTTCACGGCTGCCAACATTGGACGTCATGATAAGGATAGTATTCTTGAAGTTGACTGTTCTTCCATTATTGTCAGTCAGTCTTCCCTCGTCAATGACCTGAAGCAGGAGATTGAATACGTCAGGGTGAGCCTTTTCAATCTCGTCAAGAAGAACAACGCAATAAGGCTTCTTTCTTACTCTTTCACTGAGCTGACCTCCTTCCTCAAAACCGACATAGCCTGGAGGAGCTCCAATGAGTCTTGAAACATTGATCTTCTCCATATATTCGCTCATATCGATTCTAATGATATTATCCTGAGAGTCAAATAGATATTCTGCAATTGACTTGGCGAGCTGAGTCTTTCCCACTCCAGTAGGACCGAAGAAAAGGAAGGAACCTATCGGGCGGTCAGGGTCCTTGATTCCAGCTCTTCCTCTCTGAATTGCTTTGACGACAAGGTCGATGGCCTCATCTTGGCCTATGATTCTGTTCTGAAGTCTTTCTCTCATCTTGAGAAGTCTGTGTCCTTCGGATTCTGCAACCTTGTTTACAGGAATTCCTGACATCTTGGAAATGACTGTAGCTACGTCTTCAGCTGTTACTTCCTTACTTACCTTCTTTCTGTCATTCAGCCTTAAGCGAACCATTGAACCTGCTTCATCCAAGGCATCTATTGCCTTGTCCGGCAAACATTTATCTGTTATATATCTGTCACTTAGCTTAGCGCACGCTTCAATAGCCCCGTCACTATATGTGACGTGGTGGTGCTGCTCGTAACTGAACTTGATCTTCTTGAGAATATCGATAGAATACTGCACATCAGCAGGGTAGACCACTACCTTCTGAAAACGTCTGTCAAGTGCTCCGTCCTTCTCTACAACTTTGGTGAATTCGTCCATTGTAGTCGCACCGATACACTGGATTTCTCCCCTTGCAAGGGCAGGCTTCATCATATTCGCGGCGTCGAGTGAACCTGAGGCTCCTCCTGCTCCGATTATTGTGTGGATTTCATCGATGAAGACGATGATTTCCGGTTTGTTCTTGAGCTCGTTGATTATGGCCTTGAACCTCTTCTCGAAGTCTCCTCTATATCGGGTTCCTGCTACTACAGAGGCAAGGTCTAATGATATGATCTTCTTGTTCTTAAGTGCTGCTGGGATATTGCCAGAGGCTATCTTCAAGGCTATGCCTTCCACTATTGCGGATTTACCCACTCCAGGGTCTCCTACCAGCAAGGCGTTGTTCTTTTTTCTTCTTCCTAGAATCTCAACAACTCTCTCGATTTCGCTGTCTCTGCCAACTACCGGATCCAGCAGTCCTTTCTGTGCCGCTTCAGTAAGGTCATAGCCATAATCTTCGATGGAAATTTCCTTTTCCTGTGGCTGTGGCTGCTCCTGCTGATGTGCCTGGTTCTCGTTGCTGTGGTCACTCTCTTCGTGTTGGTTTTCGCTGACAAGGTAGCCTGTCTTTTCCATGAAGGTGAGGATGCGTCCGTAGTCGATGCCGTGCTCGCGAAGATAGGTCTGGGAATAGCTGCCTGTGATGCGGCACAGGGCGAGCAGAAGGTGTTGCGAGTCTGCTGTTGCAGTTCTCAGGCGTGTCGCTTCCAAGATGGTGATGTTCAGCACGTTCTGTGCTCCGCGTGAAAGGGTGATGTTCTCAATTTCGGAGTAGGGGATGTGCTCGTTTGTGAAGATCTTGTTGTCGATGAACTGCTTCAGTTCCTGCACGTCGATGTCCATGTCCTTTATGGCGTTTGCGGCGTTGTTGTTGCCGTGACGGAGGATGCCCAGGAAGAGGTGGTCGGGCGAAATTCCGTAGCTTCCCGTCCTCATCGCCTCTTCTCTTGCGAAGCTGATTATCGTATTTAGTACCTGAGATATTTTAATTTCCATTTTTTTCTTGATTTATGGCGCTAATTTACTAATTAAAACTGATATGTTATCAAAAATTTTAGTAACTTTGCGAACTATGTTTATATGAATATAAAACTTGAAAAGATATATGGAAATTGAAGAAATTACAGGCGCAGCCGAATCTGCCCAGGGAGGTAAGATTGAGCAGGTCAATATCGACCAGCAGATGAGAAGTGCCTACATTGATTACTCGATGTCAGTAATCGTGTCCAGAGCGCTTCCGGATGTGAGAGACGGTCTGAAGCCTGTACAGAGAAGAGTGTTGTACGGAATGGACAGACTTGGACTGGATTATTCGGTCCCTACAATGAAGTCTGCGGGTATCGTCGGAGAGGTAATGGGAAAATTCCATCCACATGGTGACTCAAGTATCTACGATACAATGGTCCGTATGGCTCAGGACTGGAACCTTCGCTACCCGCTTGTAAAAGGTCAGGGTAACTTCGGTTCAATGGACGGATATTCAGCGGCGGCAATGCGTTACACAGAGGCAAAGCTTGAGAAGATCTCTCAGGAAGTACTTGCTGACCTTGAGAAGGATACTGTGGACATGGTGAAGAACTTCGATGAGCGTTTTGATGAACCTACAGTTCTTCCTTCAAAGGTTCCTCTGCTTCTGCTTAACGGTTCTGCCGGTATTGCAGTAGGTATGGCGACAAACATGGCTCCGCACAACCTTACAGAGTGCTGTGATGCCATTGCGGCATATATTGACAATCCTGAGATTACAATCGATGAGTTGCGTCAGTATATCAAGGGACCTGACTTCCCTACAGGAGGTATCATCCAGGGTCTTCAGGGTATCAAGGACGCGTATGAGACCGGTCGTGGCCGTATCGTGGTGCGTGCAAAGGCAAACATCGAGAGAGACGAGAGAGGACGCGAGACCATCGTGGTGACAGAGGTTCCTTACATGGTGAACAAGAAGGAGATGCTCATTAAGGTAGCTGAACTTCTTGAGTCCAAGAAGATCGAAGGTATCGCTGATATGAATGACGACACAAACCGTCTAGGTCTGCGTATCACATTCAAGGTTAAGCAGGGCTTCAATGCAAATGTGGTTCTTAACACCTTGTTCAAGCATACTCAGCTTCAGTCAAGCTTCTCAGTGAACAACGTGGCTCTTGTAGGTGGAAGACCAAGAACTCTCAACCTCAAGCAGCTTATCAAATACTTCGTCCGCCACAGACATGAGGTGGTTGTAAGAAGAACTAAGTTCGAGCATGAGAAGGCAACAGCAAAGGCTCATATCCTCGAGGGACTTCTCAAGGCCCTTGACGTGATCGACCAGATCATCGATCTTATCCGCTCTTCAAAGACTGTCGACCAGGCGAGAGCATCGCTTATGGAGCAGTTCGGCTTTACTGAGGTTCAGGCAAATGCCATCGTCGAGATGCGTCTTCGCCAGCTTACAGGACTTGAGCGTGACAAGGTACAGGGTGAGTATGATGAGCTGAGAAAGTTCATCTTGAGATGTGAGGAGATCCTTGGAAGCTACGAGAAGCAGATGGAGGTTGTCAAGGAGGAGACTCTTGAGATCAAGGAGAAATACGGAGACGAGAGACGTACAGAGATCGCGCTTACAGAGGGCGAGTGGTGCCCGGAGGACTTCTATGCTGATGAGGACGTGGTCATCACTATCTCTCACCTTGGCTACATCAAGCGCACAAGTCTTGCCGAGTACAAGCTTCAGAGCCGTGGTGGCGTAGGAACAAGAAGTGCGGCGACAAGAGATAACGACTTCATCGAGCATATCTACGTCGCTAACATGCATAGCACAATGCTTCTGTTCACTCAGAAGGGAAGATGCTTCTGGCTCAAGGTATACGAGATTCCAGAAGGACAGAAGACATCTAAGGGACGTGCGATACAGAATGTGATCAATATTGAGGCTGATGATGCAATCAAGGCATACATCAACGTCAAGACTCTCAAGGAGGATGATTACATCAACGGACATTATATCGTCTTGGCTACTAAACGAGGAATCATCAAGAAGACACTTCTTGAGGAGTACTCAAGACCGAGAGCAAACGGAGTCAATGCAATCACAGTACGCGAGGGTGACGAATTGCTCGAGGCAGTAATGACAAACGGTAACTGCGAGATCCTTCTTGCCGGTAGAAATGCACGTTGTGTCCGCTTCCATGAGTCAGATGCAAGACCTCTTGGTAGAACGGCTTCTGGTGTGCGTGGTATAAATATTGAAGGTGACGATGAGGTAGTAGGTATGATCAGCTATGATCCTAACGCTGAAACACCTCACACAATCCTTGTAGTCAGTGAGCACGGATACGGAAAACGCTCGGATATCGATGAGTACCGTGTTACAAGCAGAGGTGGAAAGGGAGTGAGAACTCTCAACATCACAGACAAGACAGGACCGCTCGTAGCTATCAAGAGTGTGGTAGAGGACAACGACCTTATGATCATCAACAAGTCAGGTGTAACAATCAGAATGGCAGTTGAGGATATCAGAGTAGCAGGACGCGCAACTCAGGGAGTGAAACTCATCAACCTCAAGAACAACGACCAGATCGCAGCAGTATCAGCAGTAGCGAAGGAAGAGGCAGAAGAGGAGGCTCCTGCAGTACAGGAAGGTCAGCAGGACGTTCCGGAAGTAAATGAGGAAAATTAAACTTTAAATCTTAATTATATCATGAAAAAAATTATGTTTGCTGTGGCACTACTAGCAACAATGCAGTTTGCCCAGGCACAGGTAAAATCTCCAGCAGCAGCGAAAGCAGCGGTGGAGTCAGCAAAAGAGGCGGCTAACAACCCTAAGAAGGGAGCTAAGTTCGCTACTTGGATCAAATTGGCAGAGGCTTACGTTGACGCTTACAACTCACCAATGGGTAATGCTTACGTAGGTGGTAGCAAGCAGGAGATGCAGCTTCTTATGGGTGCTGAGAAACCATCTTCAGTAGAGAATGTACAGCTTGCCGGTCAGAACTACGTTAAGGAGGTTTACGCTACTAAGAACCTTTACTACAATGAGAACGGTATGCTTGGAATGATCGAGGTTACTGCTCCAGTATTTGACTATGATGTACTTGATAAGGCTGTTGAGGCATACGCAAAGGCAGCAGAACTTGACGTCAAGGGCTCAAAGACAAAAGATATCAAGGCTGGTCTTGAGGGTATCGCTAAGAAGTACCAGGAGGAGGCTTACAACCAGTACGCATTTACAAATGTAAAGGGTGCAAGCGAGAACTTTGAGAAGGCTGCTAAGGCTTCAGCAACTGCTCCTCTTTCAAAGGTTGACTCTCTAAACTACTACAACGCCGGTTTCACTGCATGGGCAGGTGCTGACGCTGAGAAGGCTCTTGAGATGTTCAACAAGTGCTACGAGATCGGTTACTATAACGAGGATGGTGAGGTGTTCTCAAAACTTGGTGAGATCTACCTATCTAAGAAAGATGGTGACAGCGCAGTTAAGATTCTTGAGGAGGGCTTCTCTAAATATCCACAGAGCCAGAGCATCCTTATCGGTCTTATCAACTACTACATCGGTTCTAAGAGCAATACTGACAGACTTTTCGCTCTTCTTGATGAGGCTAAGAAGAACGAGCCTAACAATGCTTCTCTATATTATGTAGAGGGTAACATCCACAACCAGATCGCTGATATGCTTCTTGAGGGCGGTGACGAGGCAGGATGTGCAAAGGAGAAAGATGCTGCTGTAGCTGCTTACTATAAGGCTTCTGAGATCAATCCAGAGTATGAGTTCGGTTTCATTGGTGCTGGTATCCTTTATTACAACCAGGCTCTTAAGTTCCAGGAGAAGGCTGCAAACGAGTACAACGACGCAGCTTATATGAAGCTTGTTGAGGGCTTTGAGAAAGCTCTTGAGAACGCTGCTGAGCCATTCGAGAAGGCATACGCTATCTCTAAGGATAATGGTATCAAGGTTAGCATCGCTGAGTACCTAAAGAACATCTTCTATCGTTTCAGCTCAAAAGGTGCTGACTACGAGGCTAAGTACAACAAGTACAATGAGGTTGTTAAGACAGGTGTAGCAAACTAATCTGTATGCAACATATATGAAATAAGGTTGGCCAAAAAGACCAACCTTATTTTTTTTGCTTTTATTTCTCTGCTTCTGCCTCTCCTTTGTCGAAGGCTTTCACGATCTTGTTCACAAGTGGATGTCTTACGATGTCCTCGTTTCTGAATTTGATTGCTGCTATACCTTTAATATTTTTAGTAAGCTCAATTCCTTTTAGGAGACCGCTGTCCTTCTTGTTAGGAAGGTCAATCTGACTGGCATCTCCTGTAACAATGAATTTAGCATCGCAACCCATACGGGTCAGGAACATCTTCAACTGTCCAAGGTTGGTGTTCTGAGCCTCGTCAAGAATTACACAAGCCCTGTCTAGGGTTCTACCTCTCATGTAGGCAAGTGGGGCGATCTGTATTGTGCCCTCTGCCATGAACTCCTGCAGTTTCTTAGGAGGTATCATGTCTCCCAAAGCATCATATAAAGGCTGTAGGTATGGATCAAGCTTGTCCTTCAAGTCTCCTGGTAGAAATCCTAGTCTTTCACCTGCTTCAACCGCAGGACGGGTGAGGATGATCCTCTTGATCTCTCTATTTTTTAATGCTCTGACTGCCAATGCAATAGCTACGTATGTCTTTCCTGTTCCTGCTGGTCCTACTGCGAAGACAAGATCGTTCTCAAAATAGGCCTGAACCATCTTCTGCTGGGTGACATTTCTTGCTTTGATTGGCTTTCCGTCATTGCCGAAGACAATAGGTGCATCAAGACTTACCTTGAATTTTTCCGGAGTTGTCTCTCCCTCGAAAATTTCCTCTACATCATATGGAGTAAGGTTCCTTTTATGGTGCCTTCTTTCTATAAGCATTTCAAGCTTAACTCTAAACTCCTCAATCTGAGTCTCCTTTCCCTCAAGTATGATCTCATCTCCTCTTGCTACTACCTTGAGGTTTGGAAAATAACCGCACAGGGCCTCCAGAATTCTGTTTCCTGCTCCATAAATCTCAATAGGGTCAATCGCCTCCAACTTAATAGTTTTTCTCATATATTCCAGTTTCTTTCATTACGTTATTATAGGTCTGAACCATGAGTTCAAAGTCATATTCCCACTTCCAGTCAGCCTTCTTCTCAAGGTTTTTTCTCACTGGAACAGTTGCGTGTGACTTGTATTTCCTGCCTGGCAAGGTACACCAGGTGAACTCAAATTCAGGTTCTGAAATTTCAATATCTCCGTTCATCTTTCTGATGAAGTTGAAGCCCACCATCAGTCCGATTCTTGTGTTTTTTGCGCTCATGTTTGAGATGAGGTTTCCTAGGGAATAGATGACAGGAATTTCCTTGATCTGTCCATTTTCCATAGTTCTCAATATTTCAAAATCCTGCACCACGTGGGGGTGGCCTCCTATGATTATATCAGCTCCTAAGTCTGCAAGGTATTGCGCCTTATTGTGCTGGTCTTCAGAGTGTTTCAGCCTGTATTCCTCGCCCCAGTGCGGCATTGCGATTATGATGTCCGCCCTTTCTTCCCTTGCCCTTGCGAAGGCTGCTTCCACTTCCTTTTCGTTCTTTAGTCTGTATGTCTTCGGGTACTCGCTCGCGAAGGAACTGTTGGTCCCGTAGGTGATGTTGATGATGGCAAATCTGATGCCTTTGCGGACGAAGAACAGGGGAAAGTTTTCCTTCATCTCCTGTTCGTTTCGTGCACTTCCGGTGTGGATGATTCCGTGCGTTCTAGAGAGCATGTCGTACTGCTCAAGAGTTCGTGTTGCACCTGCCGCTCCCTTGTCGTGGATGTGGTTGTTTGCTGTGAGGAATATATCTATTCCACTGTTTGCTATGTGGGTTGCGTATGTGTCTGGTGCTGAGAAGGATGGGTAACCTGTGTAGGGCTTACCGGCGAGGGTGAACTCGAGGTTTCCTATGGTTGCGTCTGCCTTCTTGAATCGTCCTTCAATCTCCTTGAAATACATCTCATAACCATGCTCGGCAGAGTTGGTGATCTGGTCGGTATGCATCATGATATCGCCCACTGCAAGGATGCGGACGGTATCAGGTTTGAACAGGGCTCTGACCTTGGATTGGGCCGGTAAGTCGGCCGGTAGGACCGCAAGGATGACTATCAGTGTTATGAGAAGCTTATTTTTCAATATTTTTATCGTCTAAGTGGTGCAAATATATCATTTATTTTTTGTCATAGATTAGAGAAATCGTTAAATTTGCACATTATGTGTATTCTGGCTTAGTCTGGAATGAAATTAATTGTGTATGAAAAAACTTGTTTTGATAGTTTCATTTCTGTCAGTTTTTTGCCTGACAGGATGCGATATGTTCAGAAAGCTTGCAGGCCGTCCTACGAGTGAGGATATTGAGGTGATGAAGACTGAAATCCTTGCAAGGGAAGCTGCATATCAGGCGAGAATCGATTCTCTGGAAAGAGAGAAGAAGATTCTGGCGGACTCGTTGGCCACAATTGATTCTCTTAAACAGCTCGGTGGCACTATCCTTAACAGTGCGGCCCAGGGTGGTCTGTTTACAACTAAACTTGAGTCAAGATATTACATTATTGTCGGTGCCTTCCACAATAGGGTGAATGCTGAGAGATTGTACGAGTCAATCCAGAAGGTGGGCTATACACCGGTCATCATCAGTTTCAGAAACGGATACAACGCAGTTGGCGTATCTCCGGCAAACAAGATTAAGGATGCCTTCCAGAATCTCCTTGCGGTGCGCGAAGAAAAGTTCTGCCCAAAGGATGCCTGGATCCTTGTGAACGAATAATATGAACAAAGTAAAAATTATCCTCATATCGCTAAGTGCCTTTATCAGCCTTGGCATGTCGGCGCAGTTCAGAAACGCAGACGCATACACACAACTCCATGACAGTGAGATGACAGCATCTATGCGTAGTCACATCACCTACCTCTCATCAGCCTTTCTTGAGGGCAGAAGCCCGGGATCGGAGGGAGAAAAAGAGGCAGCAGCCTACATCTACAAGGCTTTGAAGGCAGAAGGTGTGGATATGCTCACCGGAGAAGAAGGGTCCATCTTCGGAATGAAGCGTGAAAGCGGCGACACTCTCAAATCCCGCAACGTCTATGGTTTTATCCAGGGCTATGACAAGCAGCTGAGAGACCGCTACATCGTGGTGGGAGCACGTATGGACAATCTGGGAACAGACCCGATCACCATCGACGGAGTAAAGACTACTCAGACCTATTACGGAGCGAATGGAAACGCGTCAGGAGTGGCAGCGATGATTCAGCTTGCGAAAATGGTGAGCACTAATTCTGTCCTGTTCAGACGTTCTATCCTCTTTGTTGGTTTTGGAGCATCCACTGACGGAATGGCCGGATCATGGTACTTCCTTAACAGGGATTTCAAAGATGCTGACAAGATAGATGCAATGATCAATCTTGATATGCTCGGCACAGGATATAACGGTTTCTATGCGTATACGGCTTCAAATAAGGACCTTAATGCGGAACTTGCAGCCATGGCAAATACGCTTCAGCCTATAACTCCTGAACTTGTTGGCCAGGAACCACATCCTTCAGACCATAGAACCTTCTATGCCGGAGAGATTCCTTCGGTGTATTTCACAACAGGACACTATCCTCAGCACAATACTTCTCGAGATATTGAGTCGATCATTGACTATGACTATATGGAGAGAGAACTTGAGTATATCTATAACTTCACTCTTTCATTGGCGAACAATCCTAAGAAGATGTCATTCCATAATGTGTCTGCTCCGGCGAAGGTTCAGCAGCAGGATGCGGTTTCATACAATGAGTGTGACTATAAGCCGATGTTCCAGAACAGTCCTGAGATCAGTCAGTTTATGAGGCTATGGGTATACCAGTATCTCAAGTATCCGAAGGAGGCTCTCGAGGCAGGTGTACAGGGTACAGTACAGGTAAGCTTCATTATTGAGAAGGATGGAAAGGTTACTGGGGCAAGAGTCGTGAAGGGAGTGCATGAATCCCTTGATGCGGAGGCTCTCAAGGTTGTTGCTGCCTCTCCAAAGTGGCGTCCGGGACGAGTGGATGGAGAAAAGGTAAGAACCTCTCTTACTATCCCGGTTGAATTCAAGCTCGAGAAGAAGAAGGGCTTCGGTGTAAATGGAAAAGAAATTAACAAAAGATAACTATGACTCTAATTAAATCAATCTCTGGTATCAGAGGAACTATCGGAGGTGCTCCAGGTGAGGCACTTACACCTATTGATGTAGTAAAGTTCTGCTATGCTTATTGTCAGCAGATGAAGGCACGTCGTCCAAAGGCGGAAGGCGAGCGCTACAAGGTTGTTGTAGGAAAGGATGCACGTATCTCAGGTGAGATGGTGGAGCAGCTTGTCTGCGGAACACTTATCGCTTGCGGAGTTGATGTTGTGAAGGCAGGTTTTGCTTCCACTCCAACTACAGAGATGGCAGTTGTTTATGAGCAGGCTGACGGAGGAATCATCCTTACAGCTTCTCACAATCCAAAGCAGTGGAATGCTCTAAAGCTTCTTAATGAGAACGGAGAGTTCCTTAATGCTGCTGAGGGTCAGGAGATTCTTGAACTTGCTGAGAAGGATGACTTCAATTTTGCTGATGTAGACAGCTTGGGAGTCATCACAGAGGAGGACTTTACAGACAGACATATTGATTCTGTACTTGAACTGGATACAGTAGACGTTGAACTTGTCAAGAAGGCAGGTTTCAAGGTTGTCCTTGACGCAGTCAACTCAGTCGGTGGTATCATAATGCCGCGTCTCCTTGAGAGAATGGGTGTTGAGTGCATCCAGATCAACTGCAATCCTGACGGACATTTTGCTCATAATCCAGAGCCGCTTCCATCAAACTTGGTTGAACTTTCTGAGGCTGTGGTCCGTGAGGGTGCACACTTCGGTATCTCAGTGGATCCGGATGTAGACCGTCTTGCCCTTATCTGTGAGAACGGTGAGCCATTCGGAGAGGAGTATACTCTTGTGAGCATTGCAGACTATCTTCTTGGTCGCGTCTATGACAAGGCTTTGGCTGAGGGTATCTCTCTTGCTGAGGCTGCAGCACCATACGACTGCACAACATCATCTAACCTTTCTTCATCACGTGCTCTAAGAGATGTGACTGAGAAGTTTGGCGGTGATTATTTCGCGGCAGCAGTGGGTGAGGTGAATGTTACGACAAAGATGAAGGAGTGCGGAGCCATCATCGGTGGAGAGGGTAATGGAGGAGTAATCTATCCTGCTCTTCACTATGGACGCGACGCAATGGTCGGAGTTGCACTCTTCCTTACAAACCTTGCAGGAAAGGCCTGCTCAGTAAGCGAGCTTCTTAAGACATACCCTCAGTACTATATCGCCAAGAACAAGATCCAGCTTTCAGATTCAGCACTCATCGACAGAATTCTTGCTGAACTTAAGGAGGCTTACAAGAATGAGGATATCAACACTATCGACGGAGTGAAGATCTCATTCGAGGAGAAGAAACAGTGGGTACACCTACGTCGCTCTAACACAGAACCTATCATCAGAATCTATGCTGAAGCTCAGGATAAGGAGTCTGCAGAGGCTCTTGCTTCAGAGATTATCGCAAAGGCTCAGGAGATCATCGGCTAGGTTATAATAGGTAACGTAAACTAAAGAAAGTGCGGTGGGAAAAGTTTCGCAAGGCTCACTAACTTTCTTTTTATCAATAACTTACAACTTGCGAAACGAGAATTAGAATGGAATATAATTTTAAGGAAATTGAGCAGAAGTGGCAGTCCTATTGGGCTGAGAAACAGACATATAAGGTGACAGAAGACAATTCTAAACCTAAGTTCTATGTTCTTGACATGTTCCCATACCCATCAGGAGCGGGTCTTCATGTAGGCCACCCTCTTGGATATATAGCAAGTGACATTTATTCACGATATAAGAGACTTTGTGGTTTCAATGTTCTTCATCCAATGGGTTATGATGCCTTTGGACTTCCTGCAGAGCAGTATGCCATCCAGACAGGACAGCATCCTGCAAAGACTACAGCGGAGAATATTGCAAGATACCGCAAGCAGCTTGACAGAATCGGATTCAGCTATGACTGGTCTCGTGAGATCCGTACTTGTGAGCCTGAGTACTACAAGTGGACTCAGTGGGCATTCATCAAGATGTTTGAGTCTTGGTATGATAATGACCAGCAGAAAGCACGTCCGATCTCAGAGTTGGAAGAGGCCTTCGCTCAGGCCGGCAGCGCAGCAGTAAATGCTGCTTGTGCCGAGCATGAGCCGTTCACTGCGGAGCAGTGGAACGCCTTCTCCGAGAAGGAGAAGGCCTCTGCCTTGATGAACTACCGTATTGCCTACCAGGGAGAGACATCAGTAAACTGGTGTCCTGTTCTTGGAACTGTATTGGCAAATGACGAGGTTAAGGAAGGATATTCAGTGCGTGGAGGCCACCCTGTAGAGCAGAAGAAGATGACTCAGTGGCAGCTAAGAGTTTCTGCATACGCAGGAAGACTTCTTGAGGATCTTGAGGACCTTGACTGGACTGATTCACTTAAGGATATGCAGCGTAACTGGATCGGAAAGAGCCAGGGTGCAGAGATGGTCTTCAAAGTAGAGTCTGAGGGTCAGGAGTATGATATGACTATCTTCACAACTCGTGCAGATACAGTCTTCGGTGTGACTTTCATGGTTCTTGCGCCGGAGAGCGAGTGGGTGGAGAAACTCACTACACCAGAGCAGAAAGAGGCAGTCGATGAGTATCTGGCTATGGCCAAGAAGAAGACTGAACGCGAGAGAATGATGGAGGCGAGAAAGGTAACAGGT
>JAEIGA010002005.1_pt1 | contig 32427 bp, 22 predicted proteins | sample 9270691 | NCBI WGS metagenome assembly JAEIGA01 (sample SAMN17057246, study PRJNA624740) | gut metagenome | biome: biome; isolation source: fecal sample | host: Bos grunniens | place: China: Xizang | collected 2019 | reverse complement strand
TTTGCTTTATCCAAAATTCTTTGCATATTGTTGCCAAGGATTTCTTCAATTTGATATTCAGGAATATCAAGTGATAAAAGCCTGCCAAGTTCCCAAGCAATATCGTGAACAACGGTGTCCGTTCCAAAAACAACACGGCGATAGTCGATATATTTAAGCGTGTCTTCCCAACGGATATCAGTTGTGAAACTTCCGCAGAATTCAAAGTAGCAGTTGTTAAAGCGTGGGTCTTGTGCAACTTTTTCGGCTTGGCGACGACCCCTTGTGCCACCACCGGTGTGTCCGATAATCATATTTGCATTTGGATATTTTACAGCAACTTCTGCAATCTTTTCAGGCGTTCCACAGTCACCATCGTCAAATGAGTGGAATAAAATGTGTAAACTGTGCTTGTTTGCATATTCATATGCTGGTGCAAATCTTTCGTCGCTTGCGTTAATGCCTAAATATTGTGGCATTAACTTAAAGCCTTGGAAATAACCGCCCTTAAAGAAAGAGTCAAGCAATTCTTCGGTGTAAAGTTCAGAATAGATTGGGTTCACAACAAGGTTGCCTTTAAAGCGTTCTTTATCGTCAATAGCCCTTTCAACCATACGGTTGCCTTCAATAGGTGTGCCGAAAAGTGCTGTTTCTGGTTGAGAAAGCATTTTGTCGATACCAAATTGTTCCATTTCTTTCTTAAATGTTGCAACTTGGTCTTCAATTTCGTTTTCAAGCAAATACCAACTGCGGGTAAATGGACCGATATGAGTATGAGCGTCGATAACAAGCACGTCTTTAAGCGGTCTGCCGTTGATAAATTCACGCCAGAAACGGTTGTCGATTTTATCATCGATTTTCTTTTTGTTGCTGATAGCGTGTTCTTTGGTTTTGCCACTTAAAAGTGCAACAAAGTTGTCCCAAGCAATAAGGTCTTTTTGTTCTTGTGGGATATTAGCCCAAGCCAAGCCACCGATAGCAGCAGCACAGTGTGAACGGAAACCAGCACCGAAAACAACACGGCTGTAATCAGTTTCATCACATAAAATCTTAATAGCATCTCTGGTGTGTAGCCAAGAAATATCGCAATAAATGTTCTTTGTTCTTCTCATAATGTCTAAAATACGAGAATATTGCCACCACATAACTTCCTTAACAACAAAGTTAAGTTCTGGATAATCTGGTGCTAAATTAGCAAGGTCTTCAACGTCGTTAGCCGTCATTTCGGTGACGTCAACCATAATAACAGGTTTATATTTTCTAATTCTGTCAAAAACAGGGCGATATTCAACCATGCGGAAACGGTTTGTCACAGGGAAAATGATAACGCAACCGCCAACGCCGTCACTTAAACATTTTTCAAGTGATTCCATTTCGCCTTTGCCAACAAGCATTGCTGGGTTAGCACAAAAGGCTGGGATAATTCTTTCTTTTGCACCTGGCGTTTTTTCAATGTCTTCAAGAAGAAATCTGTTGCCAAAAACAGGGTGAAGGTCACGTGCGTTAAGGTGATATGCAACAGTTTGCCAAATTCCAAGCCTGTCCATTGATTCAAGAAGGTCAGTTAGCGTTGGATAATCAGGTTGTGCGTAAGCACCCATACCGTATTTACCGTTTATGTTAAGATAATAATTACTTTTCATTTTTAATCTCCTAAACATTAATATTTATTATCGTTTTTTATTATAACACCATATATTAAAACAAGCAAGCAAAATTTTTGATTTATCCCAAAAAGTTATATCTTTTATGTTTTAAGAATAAAATTATATGGGGTAAATTTTATGAAAAAGAATTTGTTAATTTGGCAAGTGGCAGGTATAACTTTTACAGCCGTTCTCGGCACGCTTTTGCACTTTTTTTACGAGTGGACAAACTTGAAAATTTTTGCACCGATTTCAGCCGTCAACGAATCGACTTTCGAGCATATGAAACTCGTTTTCGTTCCGTCTTTTATTTTTGCAATTTTTCAAAGTTTTTTCGCTAAAAAAGAGTTTAGGTGCTTTTGGGTTGTTAAACTTATCGGCATGCTTTCTGGCACGCTGTTAATACCAATTTTGTTTTACACTTTAAGTGGCAGTTTTGGCCAACTTTCAGCCATAACCAATATAACCATATTTTTTGTTTCGGTCATTGCCCAATATTTAATCGAACTGTTTTTGTTCGATAGGTTAGAGTGCAAAGAGTGGCTTTCGCCCCTTGCGATTGGCATTTTAGTCAGCGTGATGATACTGTTTTTTGTCTTTACCTTTAATCCGCCAAAAATTCCGTTGTTTTTAGACCCCGTCACCAACGGCTACGGAATAACTAAATAAAAAATATTAATTTTACTAAAAAGACTGTTTTTTACGCAGTCTTTTTAATTTTTTTAAAAATTTTTTAGGTTTTTTAAAAAAAAGATTGCCTTGTCCTAGTTTTGTCTATACTTTTTCGTTATAATATAAATAGAGGGTGATTTTATGAAAAAGGATATTGCTAAAAAAACGATTATATTATATGTGCTTGATATGTTAGAAAAAGGTTCTTCAAAAGAAAGACCTATAACTATAACCAATATGACAAAGGTGCTAAACTCAATGGGTATTTTTTGCGACAGAAGAACGGTTGGAAGGAACGTTGATTATTTAATAGAATATGGAAAGCCTATTATAAAAATTAAAGGTGGCGGTTGCTACTTTAATAAATAAAAACAAAGGAGAAAAAAATGAGCGCACAACAAGAAAGAGATAAGTTTTGGAGTTATTTTGACAATTATTTGCATCAACAAGGGTGGCCTTTTTACGTATGCCATGAAAAGGGTGGCAAAAATCAGGCGGCAGGGAACATTAACACACACAACCCTATGGATATGCAAACAATTTGTTGCGAATTTAAGTATATGGAGCAAGTTGTTTTAGTTCAAGTGTATATTAACAACAATATTCCACTATATGATTATTTATATCGCAACAAAAAACTGATAGAATCACGCTTGGGGTATCCTGTTGAGTGGGTTAGTGGAGGAAAGATTAGTTCACATGTAAGAAGAATTCAAAAAAAATTTTATATCTATGAAGGAGACACATATTTAACCGTAATAAAACAAGCCTTTCCTTATATTTTGGACTTTATTAGAGTTTTTGAAGGATATATATAAAATGTTAAATTATAGTGATTTTGTGTTTATAAAAGGCGAGGAAGGAAAATATCAAATAGTAAATTGCTTAAAACTTTCTCATTTAGACTGGAAATTTTGGTGGGAGTGGGAAGGTTGTGACAAAAATGACAAGATAGTCGTTTTCGTTTATCAAGGAAGAGGAGGAATCAATTCTTTTTTCTTTACTCTTGCCTTTACGACCAAGGAAAACTTTGCAAATCGGTTTAATGAAAATTTTGACTTAAATAAAATTTGTAAACTGGGTGTAGATTTTAAGACCTTTTTAGAGGCACAAGAATTTTTATGCAAAGAATTAGGTTATAAAAAAGAAAACATTTTTGAAGAAACAAACGATATTAATACAAAATATGAACTTGGAATATTTGATTTTTAAAGGCACTAAATAGTGCCTTTTTTATTGCTTTTTTGGGTGTTTTATTATATAATATTTTGTAAAGGAGATTTACTAATGAAACTTAATTATAAGCGTGTTATATGCGTGGGTTTTGCATTTTTTATTATAACTGCTTTTTGGCAGGCGTATGATAAAACTATTCCTTTAATCCTTACTTACAAATTTAATATGACGCAAACGCTTTCGGGTGTGATAATGGCGATAGACAACGTGCTAGCAGTGTTTTTGCTTCCGCTTTTTGGTGCAATTTCCGATAAAACCAATTCAAGGCTTGGAAAACGCACTGTTTTTATATTGTTCGGCACGATTTTGGCAATAGTTTTTTTCATATTTTTGCCAATTATTAATAACGTTTGGCTTTTTATCGCAGTGTTATTTATGACCTTGCTTGCTATGGCGACTTTTCGTTCGCCAGCAGTTGCGCTTATGCCAGACGTGACGTGTAAGCCTTTGCGTTCAAAAGGTAATGCAATTATTAACCTTGTTGGAACGGTCGGGGGGCTTGTTGTTCTTGGGCTTGGTTTGGTTATTAAGGTGGGCGAAGGCACTATGCATAATCTTATGCCATATTACCTTGTTGTGTGTGGCGTGCTTTTGGTGGGCTTAATAATTTTTTGTTTAACTGTAAAGGAAAACAAGTGGGCTGAACAAATGTTAATTGATACTGAAAAATATTACCCAGAGCATGACCAACAAGTTGAAGATAAGGATACAAGTGGAAAAAAACTTTCAAAAAAAGAATTAAATTCTTTGCTTTTGATTCTTTCTTCTGTTGCACTTTGGTATATGGGTTATAATGCCATTACTTCTAAATATTCGCTTTATGCAGACAAGGTCTTAAAACAAAGTTATGATTTAACCTTGTTAATAGCACAAGGTGCTGCGATTATTTCTTATCTTCCAGTGGGTATAATTGCAACCAAAGTTGGTAGAAAAAAGACTATTTTAGTAGGCGTTATTATGCTTGCACTCTCTTTCTTCTTTGCAATATTTGTTTCGGCAAATAGCAGTGCTCTTATTATGTACCTTTTGTTTGCTTTGGCAGGAATAGGTTGGGCAACCATAAACGTTAACAGTTTTCCTATGGTTGTTGAACTTGCAAAAGGTGGGGACGTTGGGAAATATACAGGCTGGTATTATGCTGCAAGCATGTCTGCGCAGGTTTTAACACCTATTTTATCAGGTGCTATTATGGACCTTGCTGGAAACATGTTGCCACTTTTCCCTTATGCTTGCGTTTGTGTGGCGTTAGCATTTATTACAATGGCTTTTGTAAAACACGGCGACAGCAAACCTATAAAAGCAAAATCTGTTTTAGAAAGTTTTGACGTTGATAATTAATCGTTTATAAAATTATAGCAATAAAAAAGGCTGTCACAGATGGCCTTTTTTAATTGCATTTTAAGGGAAATAGGTATATAATATCTTGGAACAAGAGGAGAAAGATTTTATGAAATTGTTTCAACCAAAGACTTTTTCGGCTTTTAAAGGCTATAAATCAAAAGATTATATCTTAGATATAGTTGCGGGCGTTATCGTTGCAATAATCGCATTGCCACTTTCAATCGCACTTGCTATCGCATCAGAAGCACCACCAGAAACGGGGCTTTTCACTGCAATTATTGCAGGGTTCGTGACCGCTCTTTTAGGTGGCAGTAAGGTAAACATAACAGGTCCAACCGCTGCGTTTGCAACTATCGTTGCAGGTATTATTATTTCAGAGGGTATGGAAGGGCTTGTTATTGCAACCATTATGGCTGGTTTTATCCTTATCCTTATGGGTATGTTGCGTTTAGGCTCGCTTATTAAGTATATCCCACATACCATCACCATAGGTTTCACGGCGGGTATTGCGGTCACGCTTATTGTTGGGCAACTTAAAGACTTTTTGGGGCTAACCTATCCATCGGGCGTAAAGGCTATTGAAACGCCTGAAAAACTTTCGCTTGTTTTTGAAAACTTTTCAACCATAAATCCTTGGGCGGTTTTAGTTGGCGTTATCGGGCTTGCAATCTTAATCGTGTGGCCAAAAATTTCTAAAAAAATCCCTGGCTCGCTTATCGCCGTTATTGTCGGAGCGTTAATCTGCTTTATCCCTGCGATAAATGCAAAAACGATTGGCTCATCTTTCACAATTTCTTCAGACTTGCCAAAGTTCAGTTTTCCAACTATCACTTTGGATAAAATTGTATCTTTGCTTCCAAGTGCTTTCACAATCGCATTGCTTGCGGGTATTGAATCGCTTTTATCGTGCGTGGTTTCTGATAATATGATTAAGGATAAACACAATTCAAACACTGAACTTATCGCTCTTGGTGCTGGCAACTTTTTGGTTGGTTGCTTTGGCGGAATTCCAGCAACGGGGGCTATCGCAAGAACGGCTGCAAACGTTAAAAACGGTGGAAAATCGCCATTATCCGGCATGGTTCACGCCGTTGTGCTTTTACTCGTGCTTGTTATACTTATGCCACTTGCATCTTATATTCCTATGCCGATTATCGCTGCGATTTTGTTTATCGTTGCGTATAATATGAGCGAGTGGAGAGAGTTTGTTAAGGTTATTAAAACTAAAAAATGGAATGACGTTTTAGTTCTCGTTTTAACTTTTGCTTTAACTGCGATTTTCGACCTTGTTAAAGCAATCGCCGTCGGTTTAGTTGTGCATTACGTTATTTTGCTAATCCATCACTTAATAGCAAAAAACAAAGCAAAAAAACAAGCCGAATAATCAAATAAAACAAATACAAAAGGACACCAACAGGGTGTCCTTTTTTTGTTGATAAAATATCAACAAAGCGGTTAATAATCTTCCAAATCGCTTTCAAATTTGGTTTTGTGGACTGTGCCGACAGGGTGTTTTGGCGGTGCGTAAATTGAAAATAGTTTTAGTGGGAAAGTTTGCTCGTTAATAACGTTGTGATAAATTCCTGCTGGGATAATTATGGCACACTCGTTATTGGCACAACCCTTAAAACATACACAGTTTTTGGCTTTGCCCATATAAACCGAGCCGACACCATATTCAACAACTAAAATTTGGTCTAAATCGTTGTGAATTTCTAAACCGATTTCGCCACCTGCAGGAATTGACATAATGGTGATTTGCGAGAACTCGCCCGACCAAATTTCTTTTCTAAAACAGTTGTTTAAACAGGTCAACTGTTTAAAATTTACAACAGGCGTAAAATCGTTATTGGTTGAACAAAAAGTTTGCTCGTTATCTTGCATAATATTTTCTCCTCTTTTCTTATGACGCTTTTATATCTTACTCAAAATTGCAAATTTTTGTTAAAAGCGTCAAAAAAACACGGCTTTATAACAAATAAAGGAAAACTTTTATTTAACTCAAGCACGCAAATGCTTGACAACCTTTTAAGGTTATGGTTATAATTGTTGATATAACAATGATATTATATATCATTAAACAAAATTTTTTAATCGCATTGATATTATTACCGAGTCGAGTTTTGTGGCACAATCAATACGACTTGGTTTTATTTTTTTGGAGGTAAATAGTGAAAAAGAGAATTGCTTTAATTTGTATGCTTATTCTTTCAATGCTCTGTTTTTCGTTTTTTGCTCTTTCTTGTAGCAGTAAACCAGAAGAACAAAAGTACACTGTGACTTACAGCGTTGAAAATCAAGTGTACGGCAACGTTAGTGGGACTTGCAGTTCTGGCACCAAACTCAAAAAGGGTAGCAGTGTGACGCTAACGGCAACGGCAAACACGGGTTGTTCGTTTGGCGGTTGGTATGAAGGGCAAACGCTTATTTCTAGCGATGCCGAATATACCTTTAGCGTAAGCAAAAACGTTGACCTTGTTGCAAAGTTTAACCTTATGCAGTTCACGTTTGGTTATTCTTGCGAGGCAGAGCAAGGCGAAATTGAATGTAGCGTTCAATCTGGCTCTCAAGTAGATTTTAATACTGCTTTGACCTTGACTGCAACCGAAAAAGCGGGATACACCTTTGACGGTTGGTATAGTGAAAACGGCCAAACGCTTGTTAGTTCAAACCAAACCTATTCGTTCAATATGCCAGCACAAGATTACAGCGTGCAAGCCAAGTTCTTTACAAAAAGTTATGTGCTTAACGTAAACTTTGATGATGAAATGTGCGACGTGAGCATTGTTTCTGGTGGCAAAACCTATTCGAGTGGCGACAGCATATTATATAAAACCGATTTAACCTTGACCGTGACCGAAAAGGTTGGTTATGATTTTGCTGAAATAGTGCAAGGTGAAACACAAGTGTCTAACCAAAGCGTTTACACCTTTACAATGCCTGCAAACCAATATGATATAAGCGTTATTATGACGGCTGAAAAGAGAACCGTTCAATTCATAAGTCAATCTGTTATCATTAGCACACAAGAGATTGATTATAACACTTGTGCAGAAATGTTCCAACCAACGAGAGATAACCACGAGTTTATAGGTTGGTACACCGACGCAAGTTTGAGCAAGTTATACGACTTTAACAAGAAAGTTGTTGAAAATATTTCGCTATACGCCGGTTGGGAAGAAACTGTTAGGACGTACACAGTTGAATTCGTTGATTGGAATGGAAAGAGAATTGATGCAATCCAAACCGTTCAAGAAGGCGACAGTGCAATCGAGCCTGCAAGACCAACTAGGGAAGGTTATGAATTTGAAGAATGGATTTGTGAAGAAGGTGATTACACTTGCGTTGACCAAAACTTGGTGGTTAAAGCAAGTTATACTATCAAAACTTATTCAGTTCAATTCTATAGAGATGCCGATATGTATAACCGTTATGACACACAATTCATTGAACACGGCAACCTTGCTTTAATTCCAACGACAATTCTTGACACGGAAGAAAATATGTTGTTCGACAAGTGGGTTGACCAAGACGGAATTGAGTTTAACTTTAACACACCTATCGTAAGCGATATGATTTTGATTGCGACTTATAAACCAAAGCCAATCAGCGTTTATGAAGTTAGATTTTACGCAAACGGAAGCCTTATCGACACGCAATATGTTGAACAAGGCCAAAAGCCAACCGAACCAAGCGTTGTTGCTTTAACGGGCCAAAAATTCGTTGGTTGGGATAAGGCAATCGACACGGGTATTTTAGAAAACACTGACTTTACCGCTCAATTTGAAACCTTGACCTTTACGGTTAAGTTTGTCGACTTTGACCAAACGGTTATTGACGAGCAAACAGTGAACTATTCTCAAAGTGCGGTTGAGCCAACCGAACCAACAAGAACGGGCTATGAGTTTATTGGTTGGGATAAAGAGTTTGACAGTGTGCTTGAAGATTTAGTTATCACTGCCAAATACGAGGTTATAACCTTTGTTGCAACCTGTTATGACGGCAGTTTAGAAGTTGATGAAGTGTTTGCAGATTATGGCAAAGCGTTTGCCGTTCCTGCAACGCCAACCAAGGACGGATATAGTTTTGACGGTTGGTACGTTGATAGCGACTTTACCGAAAAATATGACTTTACTTTAACGGCAACAAAAGACGTTTCGCTTTACGCCAAGTTTGATGAAATTGTGCTTGAAACATACACGGTTAAATTCTTTGTTGACGGCGTGGTTATAAGCGAACAACAAATTTACAGCGGAAAAGATGCCGTTTCGCCTGGTGTTCCAACCAAGGCAGGACACACTTTCTTGTATTGGGAAGGCGATTTTACAAACGTTAGTGATGACGTTAACGTTTCAGCAATCTTTACCAAAAATTCATACACGGTAAGTTTCTATGAACAAGACCAAACGACCTTGATTGAAACGGTTGTCGTTTACTATAACGAGCAAGCCGTTTCGCCAAACGCACCATACGTTCAAGGTTATGATTTTGTGGGCTGGAGCGAAGACGTTTCCGCCGTCACAGAAGATATGGAAGTTTATGCAATTTACGATAGCCAAGTCGTTGTAGTTTATTTCTATGACGATAACGAAATTATCCACTTTGGCTACACCAAATATCAAGCATACGTAAGCATTCCAAGAACGCCAAGTAAGATGGGACACATCTTTACCGGTTGGTATTTAGATGAAAACTGCACAGTGGCGTTTGATTTCTCAACACCAATTACCGAGGAACTTAACCTATATGCTGGTTGGGACCAAGTGTTTAATGCATTTACCGTTTACTTCTACGTAGATGGCCAAGTGTATGGCAACGTTCAAAAGGTTGCTGATGGAAAATATGCAATAGAACCTGCTTTACCAGACGGCTACACCGTTTGGAAGGTGGTGGGTACTAACCAAATCTTTGATTTTGAAAATACCCCAATTACAGACAATATCAGTTTATACGCTGAATAATTAAAAGGAGGCAAAATATGAAAAAGTTATCGATTAAATTAACAACACTTTTATTAGTATGCTTAACCTTTTTACTAACCGGTGCAATTTCGCTTAACTCGACCTATGTAAAGGCAGATGAAAGCCACCAAGTTGTGTTTATGCTTGATGAAAACACAGAGTATCAAACGCAAACGGTTGAAAATTATTTAAGCGTTCCTGAAACGCCGGCAATGGCGGGCAAGATTTTCTTGCACTGGGCAGATGAGCAAGGCAACAAGTTCTCTTTTAAGACCAAGATTGAAAGCGACCGTGTTTTAACGGCTGTATGGCAACTTGAAAGGGCAATGTTCACCGTTAAGTTCTGCGTGAACGGGCAAGTGGTAAACGAGCAAATCGTTGCACAAGGTCAAACGGCAGTTGCACCTGTTGAGTTTGACTGTGGCGAAGGAAAAGAGTTCGATTGTTGGGATAACTCTTTTGATAACGTTATGCAAGACACTGTTGTAAACGCAGTGCTTAAAGATAAAGAGTACACCGTGATTTTATACGGCTTTGAAAAGCAAATTCTTTCAGTTCAAACGGTAAGACACGGCGATGATTTTGATTTTCCAACCATACCAGAAATTGGCGGATATGATTACAGTGGATATACGGGTAATGCCGAAAACATTGTTCAGGACGGGAAAATTTATCTAAACTACACACCAATCCCATTTAACGTCAGTTTTTACGTTGACGGAAACCCTTTTGCTCAACTTGAATCAATAGAAGTAGGGCGTGGCAACACCGTTCCTTTCCCTGGCGTTGTGTCAAGGGCTGGCTACGTGTTTATGGGTTGGTATATTCAACTAGATGATGTTGAACCTTATGATTTTTCTTTACCATTGTACGGACACCTTGAATTGCACGCAAAGTTAGTTCCTATTATTGAAAAATATACCGTTAAGTTCTTTGACTTTGATGGAAACCAATATGGCGGAACACAAACGGTTGAACAAGGCAAATCGGCAATTCTACCTGGTAGCCCTTATAAAGATGGTTATGAGTTTGTTGGTTGGGACAAAGATTTCCAAAATATCACTGCAGATACCGAAATTTACCCTATCTTTAAGATTAAATCTTACACGGTAAAATTCTATAACGGCCAAACGCTTATTGGCGAGCCACAAGTGGTAAACCACGGCAACAGTGCTGTTGAGCCAGAAGAAATACCTTATTTAGAAGGCTATGACTTTATTAGATGGGATAAAAACTTCAATAAAGTCAACGGCGACCTTGATGTTTACGCAGTGTTTGAAGAAAAGACTTTCGTGGTTATGTTCTATAGCCACAATATGAAAAAAATTGGTGCAACGCAATACGTTAAGTATGGGCAAAGTGCAGTGGCACCAAACCTTGCCGAAAGAGTTGGCTTTGACTTTTTAGGTTGGGATGGCGATTACACTAACATTGTTGAAGACGCTGTGTTTGTCGCTCAATACCAAGCAAAAGTTTATACTTTGGACTTTTATTACGGCGACCAAAAGGTTTATACCCAAAGCGTTGAATATGGCAATGCGATTGATTTTTACGTTTATGAATTAGAAGACTATTTGTTCTACGGTTGGTATTTAGACCAAGAGTTTACAATGCCTTTCTCGTTCAACACAGTGCTTGACGGCGACTTATCGGTTTATGCAAAAATGCAAGCAAAACCAAACCAAACGTTCACGGTTATATTTAAGGTTGAATCAACTGTTGTTAGTTCACAAACGGTTGAAGAATTCCAACCTGCAATCTTGCCTGCAACCCCACAAAAAGAAGGATACACCTTTGTATGTTGGGATATAGAAAGTGGCAGTGGCAATATTGAGAGTATTACAGGTGACATAGTTTATATCGCTGTGTTTGAAGTTAATTTCTATAAAGTTTCTTTCGTTTACGGCACGCACGTTTATGAAGAACAAATTATAGAATATAGAAATAGTGCGACAAGCCCAGGCGTTGAACTTGTCGGCCACACCTTTGTTGGTTGGGATAAAGCGTTTGATTGCATTACAAGTGATTTAACAGTAAACGCTATCTTCGAGGCAAACGATTATCAAGTTGTTTTCCAAGATTTAGAAAGCAGTGAAGTTTACAGCACGATAACCGTTAAGTATGGTCAAAAAGTTTCAATTCCAAAGTCACCACAAAAAGAAGGCTATATATTTAAGAGATGGAAAACTTTTAACGGTGGGCAAATGGTGGACTTCTCGTTTGACACTGCAATTTCGGGTGATACCATTATCTATGCAGAGTTTGAAGGTAAGCCTTATTCAATTTACTATTACATAAATGGTGAATTGTATTACACGCAAAGAGTTTTATATAACGACGTTATTATTGCAATAGACCCACCTTATTACGACGATAATTACGTGTTCAGTGGTTGGGGAGAAATGCCTTCGGTTATGCCAGCAAAGAACTTGACGTTCAGTGCAACGGCATTAAGGTATTACACCGTTAATTACTTAATTAATAACGATACCTACCACACCGAAAGGGTGCTTGAAGGACAAAAAATTCCTGTTCCTAATTCGCCAGATTATAACGATATTCAATATTCGTTCAAGTGGGAAAATATCCCAAGCGTTATGCCTGATATGGATATTACCATAAACGGAAGATTGGAACTTGTTTCGGCGAATATAGACAATGAATTTGTTTTGGTTGTTTACGTTGTTGAAGGAAAGACTTATATTGATTTAATCGTTCGTGGCAACGTCAACGTTGGCGGTATGCTTATAGACATTAGAATAAGAAATCTTAACCTTGTTGGTGCAACCATTGAAGAAGATTATTCTGATTATAACGTTGAGGGAGATAAGATTAAACTTGTTTGGGCAAAAGGTCAAAACCTAACAGAGTTTAAGCAAATAGCGGGCTTTATTATCGATGGCGAAATAACAGACACAAACCTAATTCAAACAACTGTATCTGCTTATGCATTTAACCAAGACGTGGTTGAAAGTGTCAACAGCAGTATTACGATAATTAAAAAATAAGTATAAGGAGAAATAGAGATGAAAGGAATTAAAAAGATTTTTGCAATCGCAATTCTTGCCGTGATGATGGCACTTTGTTCTTTTGGCGTTATGTCAACAGCGTTCGCTGATGAAGCCATAAGCACGGGCGGGCAAGTTATTGTTGGTGCAAACCAAGTTCAAACAGAAGTTGGCAAAAAAGAAACGTTGACTTTCAGTGCAAAAGGCAATTCTAATATCGCAGGTTTTAACTTTGTTATAAGTTTGCCTACAAACGTCACTTTCGCAGAGTTTGAAATTGCAGAACAATTTGCTGATAGCAATTATCAATGCAATGCAAGTGGCACTATCGTAAACATAATTTGCAACTCTGCTAACGAAAATTATGCAGATGAAACAATCTTGTTTACCATAGACGTTATTGCCCGTGAAACAGGCTTTGGCGAAGTGTGGTATATGAGTTCAGCATTAACCGACGTAAACGCAAACTATATTGGTTATAATTGCAACCCTAGCACAATAGAAGTTTTTGGCGTTGGTCAAGGCCCAGCGATTAAGGGCGACGTTGACGGCGATGAACAAGTTAGCATTAAGGACTTGATGCTTATGCAAAAATTCATTGTTGGCACTTTGGGTGATGAAACTTACTTCTCAACCAATGCGGGCGACGTTGATGCAAACGGCTTAATCGACCTTTTTGACTGCCAAAACGTTCAAAGATATTTGATAAATAAAATCACCTTTGAAGAGTTGCAAGCATTGTCAAACAACTCTGGCGGAAACGATTATGAAGATGACGGCGAAGAAGGTGGTTCTGGCACAGGTCAAGTAAAACCTGATGACCCAAGCATGTATATAACCTACTTTGACGTTATGTACGGTGCACAAAGGCTTCCACAAGCAATCAAGATGGATAGAAGAGATTATAGGGCAGAATTTACCTTTGAAGGTCAAGTTTTACACGGAACAATTCTTCCACTCTTTATAATTGATGAATATGCAATCGACAGTTCTGCAGCGTTTATCCCAGAAGATAGTTCTGACGTGTTTATGTTCGTTTTAGGCGATGAAACGACCGTTAAACTTGATGGGGTTTACAATTTAGACGATGCTGTTGAAAAAGACCCAGCAAACTTTAACAAAAACCTTGCTGGCGATTATATAATTTGCAATCAAATAGAAGAACTTGCATACATTACCGTTCAAGAAAACGGTGTGTTCACTGGTTTTGAAAACTTCAGAATGGACGGAATGTATTATTCATTAAACATTACGGGCGTAATCTCTGAAGACGAGGGAACGACTTACCTTTATATGTTAGGTATGAATAGTGCTAAATTAGAAGTTCAAATTGATGCAAGAAATGGAATCATTTACATTCTAGAAAATGGCGAAGTTGCAGGTAGCAAAGTTCATTTTGATATTTGTTATATATTAGAAAATGGCAACGTAATGTCTGCAGAAGCATACTATACGTTAAAAGAGAGCGACGACATTAATGATGTTGGCAAAATGCTTGCACACAAAAACTTGATAGAAGGCTTTGAAATTATAGATTATGAAGTAAGATTCTTACAAGATGGCCGTTATTTAATTGAAGCGTGGGTTAGAGAAACAGGAAACCAAGGCGGTGGCAGTGGTGACGTTTCACAAGGCAAAGAAATTGCTTTGTATATGCTAGTTAAGGACTCTAAACACGAAATGCTCCAACCTATCGGCCCAATGAAATTTGCGTCAATAGAACAATTTAACCAAATGCTTGCAGATATGACTAATATGCCAGCAGAAACCCAAATGCAATTTGTTGGTCTTTATACTGACAGGGCTTGCAAGATGCCATATGAACAAGATATGGGGTTAGATATTAGCGAACTCTATATCCTTTGCACTTATAGTAATAACGTTAATATGCTTGTTGGCTTTGGCGGAACGTTTAGATTGGTAAGCCAAGATAACAACGGCGAGGAAATTGCGGTAGATGGCAGAATAACCATTAATGAAGAAAATAAGACTTTCACTCTCTTAATCGGCAGTGAAAATGCAAAGACCTATACAGGCGAAGCAATTGTGTCAAGTTTCGGCACTGATAAAAATGGCGAACTCCGTTATTGTCAGTTATCGTTGATTACCAATAATAACATTCAAATTAACGGCACGTTAGACCTTAAAGCAGAAAACGGCGGAAAGTTTACCATACACGGTATTGAAGATTACAGCAGTTATACTTCTAACGAAGCGTTTAAGGATATCGCAGGCGAATACACTTGCTTAATTACCACAATGGGTATGGATATGGGCAGATGCACCATCACCTTACAAGACAACGGTGTGTTCTCATTACAAATGTTCTATATGAAACAGATTGGCTCTTATGACATTAGAATGAGTATGACGGGTGCAACTATCGTTATGACTGTTGACGGATACCCACAAGACGGCACGATCGACTTTGAAAACAAAATAATTGTTATTAACGTTCAATCTCAATCTGACGGCCCATCTGGTGGGGAAAACAGCGGAACTGGAAATATGGGTGGCGACAACGTTGGAACAGAAGAATTTGTTGGAACAGTTTTTGTTGTTAGCACACAAGAAAAAATGAGAGTTCCTTTTAAAGCAGACTCTTACGACGCTTTAAAAGAAGAATTGTGCAACATGTTCGGCGATTTTGACACCTTTACCGTTTATCTAGACCCAGAACAAAAAATTCAGTTGTCAACTGAAACGTTTGGAACTGTTAGAACAACTTTCTATATCGTTTTTAATGAACAAAATGATGCTGGTTATGATAACGGTTATGAAAACGGAGACGGCGAAGTTTCTGACAAAGTAATTATTATTAAATAGTATAGAAAAATCAATAAAAAGTCAGTCTTGATTAAATAGACTGGCTTTTTTTTGTTATAAAGGCATTTTACTTGATTTTTTGGCGTTTTTTTATTATAATAATGTTTATATTACTTTACTTGGATAAATTAAGGAGAATTATAATGACTTCTGAACAAATTCAAACTTTAATATCAATGCTCTGCTATATGGGTGCAGTTGTTGCAATCGGTTTGTATTTTGCTAAAAGGGCAAAACAAAGTTCAAGCAATTACTTTTTAGGTGGCAGGTCTTTGGGCCCTTGGATGACTGCAATGAGTGCTGAAGCATCTGATATGAGTGGCTGGCTACTTATGGGTCTTCCTGGCGTTGCTTACTGGTGTGGTATTGCAGACGCTGCTTGGACGGCAATTGGGCTTGCAATCGGAACATACGTAAACTGGCTTATCGTTGCAAAAAGATTAAGGAACTATTCTGTTGTATCTGGCAACGCAATTACTTTACCTGAATTTTTTAGCAACCGTTTCAACGAAAAGAAAAAAGTGCTTTTAAGTATTTCTGCAATCTTTATTCTAATATTCTTTACTGTATATGCATCAAGTTGTTTTGTCACCTGTGGCAAACTATTTAGTGCCCTCTTTGGCGTTGACTATCACATTATGATGGTTTTGGGTGCTGCTTTCGTTATTTTCTATACCTTTATCGGTGGGTTCTTGGCAGAAAGTGCATCAGACTTTATGCAAGCAATCGTTATGATTTGTGCACTTGTGGTTGTTTTAATCGTTGGCGTTGTTAATGCTGGTGGGCTTGGTGCGGTTATCGAAAACGCAAAAAATATTGACGGATACTTAATGTTGTTTGGTCAAGCAACCCCTAATGCAGACGGCACTTTCGGTGCAAGCGTTCCTTACGGTGCAATAAGCGTTTTATCAGCACTTGCTTGGGGCTTGGGATACTTTGGTATGCCACAAGTTCTCTTGCGTTTTATGGCAATTAGAAAGGCAGATGAATTAAAACGTTCAAGAAGAATAGCAACCGTTTGGGTTGTAATCTCGCTTTTTGTTGCAGTGTTTATCGGCGTTGTTGGAAGGGCAATTCCTTCAATCAACTTAACAAGTTCAGCAGAAGCCGAAAACGTGTTTATAAAAATTTCACAATCGTTCTTGCCACCACTTATCGCAGGCGTTGTTATGGCAGGTATTTTGGCAGCGACAATAAGTTCATCAGACTCATATTTATTAATCGCATCGTCAGCATTTTCTAAAAACATTTACGGCGGATTGATTAAAAAAGACGCATCAGATAAACAAGTTATGCTTACTTCAAGAATAGTGCTTATCGTTATTTCATTAATAGGCATCGCTATTGCTTGGGATGAAAACAGCGTTATCTTCAAGTTGGTTTCATTTGCTTGGGCTGGTTTTGGTGCAACCTTTGGTCCTGTTATGGTGTTATCGCTTTTCTGGAAGAGAATTAACCAAAAGGGTGCTATCGCAGGGATGATAACGGGTGGCGTTTCAGTGTTTATTTGGAAACTATTGTTAAACCCACTTGGCGGGATGTTCGCAGTTTACGAATTGCTCCCTGCATTTATCCTTTCTTGCATAGTAATCGTTGCCGTTTCACTTTTAACAAAAGCACCTGACGAAGAAATCGTTAAGACTTTTGAAAAGGTTAAAGATATGAGCCAAAAAGGCTTTTTAGAAAGTGAAAACGCATAAAAAACTAACAATATAAAATTAAAAGTCAATCCGAAACGGGTTGACTTTTTTTGTGCAAAAAATAATTTTGTAAAAATTTAAAAAAATAAAAGGGTTTTTAAATTTTATATAGTATAACTATTTGTATAGTAATTTAAACAACACTTTTTAGGGATAAAATGAAAGAAAAAACCTTTAAACAAGAAGAAATGTTTTTATCGGCGTTTGCTTTTAAGTCTATCGACTCGGTGGGTAGGCTTCGTGCAGAAGAGCCTTGCCCTATGCGTACGCCTTTTCAGCGTGATAGGGACAGAATAATTCACTGCAAAGCGTTTAGAAGGCTTAAAAACAAAACGCAAGTCTTTTTCTCGCCAGAAGGCGACCATTATAGGACAAGACTTACGCACACTCTTGCCGTTTCGCAAGTGGCAAGGGCTATTGCAAGGGGGCTTTCTTTGAATGAAGACTTGACAGAGGCAATTGCTTTAGGTCACGATTTGGGGCATACTCCTTTCGGGCATTCGGGGGAAAGAATTTTAAGGGAACTTTCGCCAAAAGGGTTTTATCATAACGAGCAATCGGGAAGGGTTGTGGACGTGTTGGAAAACAACGGGTTAGGGCTAAACTTAACACGAGAAGTGGTTGACGGTATTATAAACCACAGATTAGAAGGCAACCCAAAAACGCTTGAAGGCAAAGCAGTTAGCATTGCCGATAGAATTGCTTACATAAACCACGATATTGACGATGCTGTTGAAGGCGGGTTTATAAGTATAGAAGACATACCGCAGGGTTTAAGAAAAACGTTGGGCAACACTTCAAGAGAAAGAATTAACACAATGCTTTCTTCTATCTATCAGCATAGCGAAGGGAAAAATAGGGTGCAAATGCAACCTGAAATCGAAAAGGCAACAATGGAATTAAGAGAGTTTTTGTTTGAAAGGGTTTATAAAAACAAAACTTTCCGTGATGAAGAAGAAAGGGCAAAGCGTATGATAACCGCCCTTTACGGATACTATAAAAACTCGCCTGAAAAGTTGCCAGAGTTTTACATTAAGCGTTTAGAAGTTGATGATATGGACACCGTTTTGTGCGATTATATATCGGGAATGAGCGATATGTATGCCGTAAAAACGTTTAGTGAACATTTTATTCCAAAGAATTGGAAATTATAAAAGGGGAAACAAATGAAAGGTTTTGACGTTAAGTTCCTTGATGAACTTAAGAATAAAAACGATATAGTCGAAGTTGTGGGAAGATACGTTCAGTTGCAACAAAAAGGCACTAACTTTTGGGGTAGGTGTCCTTTTCACCACGAAAAAACGGCATCGTTTTCGGTCAATTCTGCTGGGCAGTTCTTTTATTGTTTTGGCTGTAAAAAAAGTGGCGACGTTATAAGTTTTATTATGGAAATAGAGTCGCTTGATTTTAACGACGCTGTTAAGTTTTTGGCAGAGCGTGTTAAAATGCCACTCCCTGAAATTAAGTATGATGATGAAAAGGTCAAAGAACAGAAAAAGCAAAAAGAACGTGTGTTGGAGTTGATTAGGGAAACGGCACTTTTTTACGTTAGAAATTTAAGAAGTGAAAAGGGCAGTGCACATTACGAATATGCACTTAAAAGAAAGTTGACGCCCGAAACGCTTGTTAAGTTTGGGTTTGGTGCATCGCTGGACTTTAACACTTTACCTAAATATCTTAAAGAAAAGGGTTATACCTATGAAGAAATGCTTATTGCGGGTGCTATCGGCGAAAAGAACGGCAGGTATTTCGATTGGTTGGGTGGCCGACTTATAATTCCACTTATAGACCAGTTTGGCAACGTTATCTCTTTTGTGGGCAGACGCATAGACGGAATAAAAGAGCAAAAATATATAAACACAAGAGAGTCCTTGGTTTTTTCCAAAGGCAAAACTTTCTTTAACTTAAACAACTTAAAAAAGGCAAAGAACGAAAAGGGTATAGACTCGGTAATTTTGGTTGAAGGGCATTTAGACGTTGTGTCAATGGTGCAAGGCGGAATAAACAACGTGCTTGCAAGTATGGGAACGGCGTTTACAAAAGACCAAGCAAGAATTATAAAGAGATATACCGATAAGGTTATCGTAAGTTTTGACGGGGATTTTGCAGGGCAAGCAGCAACGATTAGGGGGCTTGAAATTTTAAGTGAAGAAGGGCTTGACGTTAAGATTATGTCGCTCCCTGACGGTAAAGACCCTGACGACGTTATACGTGAACAAGGTGCTGATGGATATAGAAGGCTTGTTGCACAAGCAATGCCACTCATAGACTTTAAGTTGGATATTGTCAAAAGGACTTATGACGTCAACACGGTTGACGGAAAGAGGAAGTACGTTGTAAATGCCGTTAAGGTTATAAGGGAAAGCTCTTCGCCAGCCGAACAAGAGGACTTGTTAAAGACGGTTAGGGACGTTTCGGGCATAACTTTAGAGGCGTTAAAAAGAGAACTATATAACACCGAAGTTAAAAAGAGTGAAGAGGTTGCAAAAACGCCGTCATACGTTGATAACGCTGGGGATAAACTTGACATTGCGTCAAGATTTATTTTGGCTTCATACCTATTCAACAAAAACTTTGCAAACGAAACCGAGATAGAAAAGATAGAATTTTTTTCGCCTTTATATAAGGAAATTCAAGACTACATAATCGGGCAAAGGAAAAAGGGCGAAAGGGTTAAGTTTAACGACCTTTATGAAGTGCTTGGCGACGGGCAGATTTCAGAACTTGGCATTATTGCAGGGTTAGAGACTGAAGAAAATAAAAAACTTGACCAAGCGACATACTTTTTTGATTGCGTTAAGTCGTTAAAGTTAGAAAAGATAAATAGGGCGACGGCAAACCTTACCGCACTGTTTGAAAAAGAAATTGAAACTGAAAAAAGGCGAACTTACGCCAAAGAATTAGCATTACTAATTGCAGAAAAGAACAAACTATGTAAATAACGCTTACAATGTTAAGCAGGAGGAACTCTTATGGAAGAAATTATAAAAGAGAATATTGAAGGACAAGAAAACGGGGAAATTTTAACGCCTGAACTTTTAGAAGTGGTTGCAGACGTTATTATAGATTACAAAAAGAGCGGTTGCATTAAGACCTCTCAACTTTTTGACAGGATAGAAAAATTCCAAGCAACGCCTGCTCAATTAGAAGAAATTTATAAAATGTTCGACAATCAAGGTGTGCAAATTATAGATGAAACTGAAAGGGACAAGGACCTTTTTGACCAATTGCTTAAAGAAATTAGTATGGACGACCCTGTCAAAATGTATCTTAAAGACATTGGTAAAGTTCCGCTTTTGCAACCTGAAGAAGAAACCGAACTTGCAAAGCGTATGATGGATGGTGATGAAACGGCTAAAAGGCTTTTGTCCGAAGCAAACTTAAGGCTTGTTGTTTCTATCGCAAAGCGTTATATGGGCCGTGGTATGCAATTTTTGGACCTTATCCAAGAAGGCAACCTTGGGCTTATGAAAGCGGTTGAAAAGTTCGATTATCAAAAGGGCTTTAAGTTCTCAACCTACGCAACTTGGTGGATTCGCCAAGCCATAACCCGTGCTATTGCCGACCAAGCAAGAACAATTCGTATCCCTGTTCATATGGTTGAAACCATTAACAAGTTGATAAGGGTTTCTCGTAGGCTTTTACAAGAGTTGGGCAGAGAGCCTCTCCCAGAAGAAATCGCAAAAGAAATGGATATTGACGAGGCAAGGGTTAGGGAAATTCAAAAGATTGCACAAGACCCTGTTTCGCTTGAAACACCTATCGGTGAAGAAGAAGATAGCCACTTGTCAGACTTTATTGAAGACGAAAAGAGTGCTGCACCAACCGACGCTGTTTCTTACACTATGCTTAAAGAACAGTTAATCGGCGTTTTGGACACGCTTACACCAAGGGAAGAAAAGGTTTTAAGACTTCGTTATGGTTTAGATGATGGCAAGCCAAGGACTTTGGAAGAAGTTGGTAAAGAATTTAACGTTACGAGAGAACGTATCCGTCAAATTGAAGCAAAAGCACTCCGCAAATTGCGTCACCCAAGTCGTTCAAAAAGGCTTAAAGAATATATAAACAAATAATTATGACCGACAGACTTGAAAAGATTTTTGCCCTTATCCCAAAGTGCAACGTGTTTGCAGACGTTGGTTGCGACCACGGTTATATCGCTTATGAAATGCTTAATAGGGGCAAAGCAAATAAGGTTATAATCGCTGATATAAGCAAAAAATGTTTAAGTAAGGCCGAGCAACTTTTATCGGGCTATATCGCCCAAAGCAAAGCACAAAGCGTTGTGGCCGATGGGTTTAACGGCTTGCCCGAAAGCGACGTTGCCTTAATTGCCGGTATGGGCGGAGAGGAAATTTGTTCGATTTTAACTAATGCCAAGTCTTTGCCAAACACACTTGTGTTGCAACCTATGAAAAATGCTGATAAGGTTAGGCTTTGTGCAGTTGAAAAGGGTTATAAAATCCAAAAAGACTTTGTTTTTTACAGTGCTGAAAAGTTTTATGACCTTATGCTTTTAACCGTGGGAAAAGACAGTTTGAGCGATGATGAAATTGAGTTTGGCAGGGATAATATTAAGGATAAATCGATAGACTTTATCAAACAAATAAACGCAAAAGTTTGCGTTATAAACCAAGTTTTAGCCAACCAAAATTTAAGCCAGAGTGCAAAGGAAAAGTTGGTTAAAGAAAAGGAAAAACTTGAAAAAATATGTGTAAAATAGACCAATTTTTGTCAAAATTACAAGAAATAGCACCACTTTCGTTAAGCCAAAAAATGATTGAAAGGGGCGATTACGATAACAGTGGTTTGCTTATAAAAACGAGCGAAAAAGCAGATAAAATTTTGTTTTCGTTGGACCTTTCGGTTAAGGCGATTGAAAGGGCAGTTGAACTTGGTTGCGACACAATCGTCACACACCACCCAGCCATTTATAATCCTGTTAAGAGTTTAGAGTTTGACGGGCAAAATAAAACGGTGTTGCTTGCCATTAAAAACCAACTAAACGTCATTTCAATGCACCTTAATTTAGATATTGCAGGGTTTGGCATCGACCATTTTTTAAGCGTTGGTTTAGGTGGCGAAAATCAGCAAATTATCGAAGTTGTCGATGGCGAGTGTGGATATGGAAGACTGTTTGACGTTAAAGAAAAGCCAATAGACCAATTCGTTAGTGAAATAAAGCAAAATTTCGGTACGGACAAGATTATTTTTTACGGGCAAAAACCTGTTAAAACCATTGCGTCTTTTTGCGGAAGTGGGGCAAGCGTTGCCGTTAATTGTTTAGAAAAAAATGCTTGCTTTGACACGGTTATCACTTCTGACGTTGCACACCACCAATTAAAAGAGTTTGTTGAAGGTGGGGTGAACGTGATAATAATTCCACATTACGCAAGCGAACAGTTTGGTTTTAACAAGTTTTACCAACTTATTTTAGATAAACTAGAAAGCGAACAAAAAGCATTTTATTTTATAGACCATAGATTTATGTAAAGGAGAATTGATTATGATAAAAGCATTGATGGAATATCAAAATCAAGACGCACAATTAAAGGAAATTGAAAACGTCCTTTTAAACAGCGAAGAAAGAAAGAAGAGAAACACTGCAAAAAAATATATTTTGGGTGTTGAAGAAAACGTAAACAAACTTGATGACAGGGCATCTGAACTTAAAGGTGCGTTTGAAAGCATCAGCCAAAAACAAGCCCAACTTTTAGAGCAACAAGCCGAACTTTCACAAGCATTAAACTCTGTTGAAGATGAAAAGCAAGCGTCTTTCTTAATCAAAAAGGTTGATGAACTTATTGCAAAAATGAAAAATTTAAGCGTTGAGGCAGACAAGATTTCTAAAGAATTGCAATCGGTTGTGGCTGAATATGAAAAGATTAAGAAAACCACCAAAGCCGCTCAAATTCAATATAAGGAAAATAACGACAAGTATAAGGAATTGGAAAATTCTTATCAATCTCAAAAGGAAAGTGCCGAAAAAGCCCTTAACGAACTTGCTAAAAAGGTGGATAAGGTGCTTATGGAAAGATACCTTAAAAAGAGAGCGGATAAAATGTATCCTATTTTGTATGAAGTAAAAGGCAATTCTTGCGGGTATTGCAGAATGGAACTTTCAATGTCCGATATGAATAAACTTAAAAATGGCGAAGTTATCGACTGCGAGCAATGCGGAAGACTAATTTATATCGACCAAAAGTAAAAAGAAAAAAGCAAAATTTTGTCCAAGATTTTATCTTGGACAATTTTTTTTATTTAAATAATAATAAAATTTAAAAAAATTATTCGGAAAGCATTGTAAAAGGTCGGTGTTTTTGGTATAATTTATGTTGAGAAAATATTAGGGGTGCTGTTTTGAACGGAGTAGGACGCAATCAAAAGGAAAACAACAATAAAAGCCTTATCTTAACCAAAGAAACGCTTGGCGTGGTTTTGGTGCTTTTTTCAACTTTATGCTTGATTTGTTTAATAACAAGGGAAACCTTATTTTCGGTAATAGGTCAATTTGTAAACGCCTTCTTATTCGGCTGTTTCGGCTTTTTTGCTTACGCCGTTATTTTGACGCTTTTATCGTTTGGTATCTTGTGTATCAGTGGTAAGGCCCTTAACCTTTCAAAAAAGCGTAAGGTTTTGTTTACCGTGTTGTTTTTAATGGTTGCCCTAATCTCACACCTTGCGACTGCAAACCCAAACGGCTTATCTTTTGGCGATTACGTTGCGGTTTGTTATGATATGGGTGAGTTCGGCCTTGCATCAACAAGTGCGGGCGGATTTTTCACGGGTATGCTTGCTTATCTTATTTGCTCACTATTAACCGACGTTGGAAGTTTTGTCGTTTTAGGCTTGGCTATTTCGTTTGTTGGATATTTCTTAATAAAAGATTTCCTTAAAGAGCCAAACGGTGCAAGAAAGCATAGTGCAAATAAGTTTAGAAGTTCGTTTGTAAAAGAAGAAGATTTGGGCGTTGAAGTTGCTGGCGAAAAGGATTACCCTGTTGAAAGCGTTGATTTTTCAGTTCAACCGGGCAAACAAAAACTTTTCGTAAACCATGCAACCGACTTTGCTTTTAAGAACAAAAGGGAAATGCAAAGGGACGAGCAGAACGGCAACTCGATTAAGGTTGAGTTTTCTGCTGGGGGCTTGGCTGTGGTTAAAACTGCAAGCACTCAAGTCGAAAAACCTGCTCAACCTGCTATGCCACAAGACGATTATAAAAAGAAACTTGATTATATTAAAACGCCAACCGTTATCGATATGGAAAAATATTCATCGGTTGGGTATTTTGGAAACAATTACTCGCAAAATCAAACTATTGTTTCTGATTACGTTTCGCCAAGGCAAGAAAGCACCGTAAACGTGTTTGGCGAAAAAGAAGAACAAGATATTCCGTTTATTGAACACGAAGAAAAACCAACTCAAATCAGTGGGCAAGAAAGTGCCGAACAAAGGGCACAAATGTTTGATGAAAGATATTTGACCAATCAAGAAATTGACGTTAGCGACACGCCTTTTATTCAAATGGATAAGCCTGCCCAACAAGAAGAGCCAGCGATAGAAAAAGAAGAAGAGCAAGAAATTCCGTTTATAGACGAAACGACAACCGAAGAAAATATAGACACGCCTATTATCCCATCAAGGACAACAAGGTATGATTTTAATAATGCCCAAACTGTTAGCGAAGACAGTTATGTTGCAGAAGATGCTGAAGAAATAGAAAATGAAGAACAGTTTGAAGAAAGTTTTTCTGCCGAGGCTTTAGAACAAATTGAACAAGAAGAAATTTTACCAACAGAGTCAAATATAAAGACAAACCAAAGGGTAAGAAGTATTTTCTTTGACGATAAAGAACAAGTTGAAGAACAAAGTGTTGGCTACACAAGTAGGGTGAACGCCGACAATAACCAAGGCTCAAGACGCAGTTATATTTTTGGAAACGATACCAACAAGGCTGAACAAGTTGAACAACCAAAAGAAGAAAAGAAAGAGAAGGCGATTGTGCCAATAAATAGGGAATATTTCCGCCCACCGTTTGACCTTTTGGAAAGTTATGCTCAACCTATTGATGCACAACAAGAAAACCACGAAGAGCGTATGGAAATTATTAAAAGGACGCTTGAACAGTTTAAGATTGATGCTCAAACTAAAGGCTACGTTCAAGGCCCTTCAATAACAAGATACGAAATAATGATGCCAGCAGGCATTTCAGTTAAAAATATTCTTCGTTATGACGATGACCTTAAAATGCGTTTGTCGGCTAAAAACGGCGTAAGAATTGAAGCACCTATTCCAGGCAAAGACTTGGTTGGTATTGAGGTTGCAAACAACATTAAAGTGACCGTTGGCTTAAAAGAGGTTATGCAAGATTTAACCGAGAAAAAGACTAAAGCGGGCTCGCTTATGTTTGCTCTTGGTAAAGATATTGTTGGCAACGCTATTTCTGATGACTTGACCAAAGGCCCACACTATTTGGTTGCAGGTGCAACCGGTTCGGGCAAGAGCGTGTGCTTGCACGTTATGTTGGTAAGCCTTCTTATGAGATATAGTCCGGAAGAATTAAAACTTGTTTTAATCGACCCAAAGAGCGTTGAGTTTAGAAAGTATGAGCATTTGCCACATTTATTGGTTGATGAAATTATCACCGAACCAAAAAGGGCTTTGGCACTTTTGCAATGGGCATATGACGAAACCAATAGAAGAAACGATATGTTCACGGCTTGCGGTGGACACATAAGTAATATCGACGATTACAATTCAATGATTGCAAACGATAAGATTGCAAAACTTCCAAGAATAGTTTTTGTTATTGATGAACTTGCCGACCTTATGGAAGCGTGCAAAAAAGATTTGGAAGAAAAGATTAGAAAGATTGCTGCAAAATCTCGTTCTGCAGGTATCCACTTGGTTCTTGCAACGCAACGTCCGTCAGTTGACGTTATCACGGGTACTATTAAGGCAAACTTGCCATCAAGAATAGCACTAAAAGTTATGAACTTTGCCGATTCGCAAACTATTTTGGCAGGTGGCGGTGCAGAAAAACTTTTGGGCAACGGCGATATGCTTTATAGGAACTCTTCAATGGCTGATTACGAAAGGTACCAAGGTGCATATATCAGCGGTAGGGAAATTTCAAACGTCGTTGAATATATTAAAGAAAAAAATACTGCGTACTTTGATGATGACGTTAAAGATTTCCTAGAAAAAGAAACCCGCCCACAAGTTGAAGAAACACATTCTTCACACGAAGAAGGCGGTGCGACCGAAGAGTTTAGCGAACAATTCTTAAAAGCACTTTGGTTTGGTGTTAAAACGGGTTCAATTTCCATTTCTTCATTGCAAAGGAGATTTTCTATCGGCTATCCAACTGCTGGAAAGATTATTGATAGAATGGAACACAAAGGCTTTATTTCGCCAAACGAAGGCAGTAAGGCAAGAAAAGTTTTAATGACAACTGATGAGTATATTTCAAGGTTTGGACCTGGCATAGAAGACGAATATTGATATGAAAAAACTTAAAGGAAAAAAGGTCGGCGTTATTTCGCTTGGCTGTGATAAAAATAGGGTTGACACCGAAAAAATGCTTGCGATTGTCAGCCAAAAGCACAGTTTGGTGTCAAATATCGAGGACGCTGATATTATAATTGTCAACACTTGTGCGTTTTTGGAAAGTGCAAGAAAAGAAGCAATAGAAGAAATTTTATTGAGTTTAGAGCAAAAGAAAAACGGTGCGGAAAAGGTTATCGTTTCGGGGTGCTTGCCACAAAAGTTTATAACTGAACTTGAAAGTGAACTTTTAGAAGTCGATGCCTTTTTGGGCGTGAGCGATTATAAAGAAATTTTGCAAGTTATAGACAGGATATACTCGGGTGAGCGAGTGATTTGTGTTGGCACGCCAAGAGAAGAGTGTGGAAACAAAAGGGTTTTGACCACTGATGGATATGCATACCTAAAGATTGCAGACGGCTGTTCAAACCACTGCACCTATTGTTTAATTCCGTCTATCCGTGGCAAATATCGTTCGGTGCCACTTGCCGACTTAATGGAAGAAGTTAAGGCTTTGGGCGAAGTGAAAGAACTTATTTTGGTTGCACAAGACAGTGCAAAATACGGGTTAGACTTACAGCCAAAGAGCAGTTTAGTTGAACTTATTAAAAAGTTGTCTAATCTGTCCACCGTAAAAAGCATAAGACTTTTATATTGCTATCCGGAAAACATAACCGATGAACTAATAGAAGAAATTGCAAATAACGACAAGGTTATTAAGTACATAGATATGCCACTTCAACACGCAGACGACGGCGTTTTGAAACTCATGAACAGAAAAGGCACGGGGGAAGGGTATTTACGCTTAATCGAAAAACTTAAACAAAAGGTTAAGGGAATTGCAATCCGTTCAACCTTTATCACGGGTTTTCCACGAGAGAGTGAAGAGGCATTTAATAACCTAGCCGAGTTTTTGTTAAAGGCAAAACTCTTTAACGCAGGCTTTTTTAAGTATAGCAGAGAGTTGGGGACGCCAGCATATAAACTTGACGGGCAAATTCCTGCAATCATAAAGCAAAAAAGATATAGAAAACTTTATGCGATACAAAAGAAAGTGGTTAAGGAAAACAATAAAGCACTTATCGGCAAAACGGTTAAGGTTTTTGCAGAGGGGTTTGATGCCGACCAATTAGTTTATTATGGCAGAGCGTATTTTAACGCACCTGATATTGACGGAAAGGTTTATTTCTTTTCGGGCGATGAAGTGAATTTTGGCGAGTTTTACGATATAAAAATTATAAAGGCAACGGGCTATGACCTGTATGGAGAAAGACAATGAATTTACCAAACAAACTAACGATTTTAAGACTTGTAATGATACCATTATTCGTTTTAACCTTTTATCTAACCGTTATTCCTTATAATTACATAATTTCGGCAGTGATTTTTATGCTTGCTGCATTTACCGATTTTTTGGACGGATATATTGCAAGAAAGTATAAATTAGTGACCAATTTAGGCAAGTTTTTAGACCCAATCGCAGACAAAGTGCTTGTTTCAACCGCACTTATCGTAATGCTTTTGCCATATCCAAACCAAAGTGCAATTTTGCCTTTCTATGGTGCTATTGCAGTGGCAATAATTTTGGCAAGAGAACTTATTGTCAGCGGGTTTAGAATTGTTGCAGCGTCAAACGGCAAGGTTTTGGCGGCAGATAAGTCTGGCAAAATAAAAACCTTTATGCAAGACGTTGCCGTTATAGTTTTATTGTTCGGTGCTGACCTTATGCCTAATCTATACTCAATTATCAACATAGTTGGGCTTGTATTTTTAGGTTTAGCAACACTTTTAACCATTTATTCGGGTATTGAATGCGTGGTTAAAAACAGAGAAGTTCTTAAAGAAGAAAAATAAGTTAAAATTACCTTAAAAGGACGACCAATGAAAAGTGCACTTATATTTTTCCGCAACTTAAAATCCGATTTTGATGGCGACTATCTTAAAAACGTGGTCAGTGCATTTAGCCATGGTGGGCTTGATTTTGACACGGTTGAGTTGCTTTCTGATACCGATGATTTGGGCTTTAAGCGTAGGCTTACCGAGTTTAAGGATATGTTTGAAAACGTTGTGATTATAGGTGGCGATGCGGTCAGGTTTAACTTTAAGCAAATTATCGCACAGGCTTTTGAGACGGTTTTGTTGGAAAACGAAACGGCACGCAACTTTTTAGATGCCGTTATTAAAGCAAACGCAATAGATTACCCAGATGACTTTGCAGTTATGCCAATCGAGGCAAACGTTATCCCAAACGTTTACGGCGGGTTTCAAGGCTTTATTTTAGATGCAGAAGACCTTACCCTTTCGGTTTTGCCTTTTGATTATAAAGAAATAAAGACTATGTGCGATAAATACATTTTGCCATATCTTGAAAGCAAATTAGGGGTTAAAAAAACACGCCTAACCCTAAAATATTTTGGCGATAAAGATAAGATTGAAAAAACCTTATCAAGCCTTGAAAAAGATTTTGCAGAGCCGTTTTTTTGGAGCGTGTTTGAAAAGAACGGCGATAACACGGTGGACTTGCTATTCGATTATGAAACGCAAGAAAGCGTTAAAAAAGAAGTTGTTAGACAATTAGTTTCCGTTCACAAAGAAGATATTTACGCCGAGTACGACGTTAGTTTAAGTCAACGCCTATTCGACCTTTTGGAGTTAAGGGGGGTTAAACTTTCAACTGCCGAATCGTTTACGGCTGGCAGGGTTGTTTCGGAAATTATTAAAAATTCGGGAGCATCAAAGTATGTGCACGAAGGTGTGGTTTGTTATTCAAACCAAAGCAAGATTAACAGATTAAAGGTCAAAAAGGACGACCTTATGCGTGAAGGTGCTGTTAGTGCCGTTGTCGCTTATCAAATGGCAGTTGGGCTAATAAAAGACGGTGCGGATATTGCCCTTTCAACAACGGGAATTGCAGGCCCAAAGAGCGATGATACGTCTAAACCCGTGGGGTTATGTTATATAGCAGTGGGTATGAAAGACGGCGTGCATACTTATAGGTTTAAGTTTAACGGCACGAGAGAAGAGATAACTGAAAGAGCAAAGAATACTGCACTCTTTTTAGCAATAAAAAAATTAAAATCATTATAGAGGAAAATTATTATGGATGAAGCAAAAATAAAAGCACTTGACGGTGTTATGGCACAAATTGAAAAACAATATGGCAAAGGTGCAATTATGCGTCTTGATCAAGCCGCTGACACAAGCATTGAAGTTTTACCAACAGGCTGTTTGTCGCTTGACCTTGCAATAGGTATCGGTGGACTTCCAAGGGGAAGAATTATTGAAATTTACGGGCCAGAATCTTCTGGTAAAACTACGGTTGCACTTCACGTTATTGCAGAAGCACAAAAAGCGGGTGGAATTGCTGCGTTTGTTGACGCAGAACACGCACTCGACCCTGTTTATGCAAAGGCGTTAGGGGTAAACCTTGATGAACTTTACGTTTCACAACCAGATACGGGTGAACAAGCACTTGGCATTACCGAATCGCTTGTAAACAGTAAGGCTGTTGACGTTATAGTTGTGGACTCTGTTGCTGCCCTTACCCCAAAGGCTGAAATCGAAGGGGATATGGGGGACTCTCACGTGGGTTTACAAGCAAGGCTTATGTCTCAAGCGTTAAGAAAATTAACGGCAATCACAAACAAGAGCAAAACTTGTATTATCTTTATTAACCAACTTCGTGAAAAGGTTGGCGTTATGTTCGGCAACCCAGAAGTGACTGCGGGTGGTAAGGCTCTTAAATTCTACGCAAGCGTTAGAATTGACGTCAGAAAGGCAGACGCTCTTAAAGATAGCGAAGGCACTTACGGAAGCCACACCAAAGCAAAAGTTGTTAAAAACAAGGTGGCCCCACCATTTAAAACGGCAGAGTTCGATATTATTTTCGGCAAAGGTATTTCAAAGGGCAGTTGTTTAATTGACCTTGGTTTGCAATATGATATTATCGGAAAGAGCGGGGCTTGGTTCTCTTATAATGGCGAAAAAATTGCACAAGGCAGAGAAAAGGCTGTTGCTTACCTTGAAGCAAACGAACAAGTTGCAAAAGAAGTCGAAGAAAGAATTTTAACGGCATTTAACGATAAGAATAAAAATGCTTAATCTTATTATTTGACTTTTTGCTTATTTTGTTATAAAATATAAGTAGATAAAAATGCTATAAGCATTAAATAAAAACAGGAGGGCATAAAATTATGCAAAACATTAATTTGGGCTTCCTGTTCTTAGCAAGCGACGGATTATTTATTGGCGTCGTTGCTGGATTAGTAGTATTAGCGATAGTCGCAGGGATTTTGAGCTGGATATTAAGTGCTAAATCATTGAAAAAAAGATATGAAAAAGATGCAGGAGATATTGAAACTCAACGAAACAGAATGCTCGATGACGTTAGAGAAGAGAGCAGGGCTATAAAAAAAGAAGCTATTTTAGAAGCGAAAGAACAGGAAATTAAACTTCGCAACGATTTTGAACGTGAATCTAAAGAAAAGCGTGTTGAACTTCAAAGATTAGAAAACAGGCTTAACCAAAAAGAAGAAAGTTTGGAAAAGAAAGAAGAAAATCTTGCGAAAAGAAACGAAGAAACTACAAGACAACAAAACGCTTTAAAGGCAAAAGAAATCGAACTTGAAAATAAGATTGAAGAAATCAATTTACAACATCACAAGATGATTGAAGAGTTTGAAAAAATTGCCCAAATGAGCAAAGAAGAAGCAAAAAAAGAACTTATTGACGCTATTACGGACGAGGCGAGAAGGGACGCTGCCGGTATGGTTAAAAATATCGAGGCAGAAGCAAAAGAAAACGGCGAAAGAAAGGCAAAGGAAATCGTTAGCCTTGCTATTCAAAAATGTAGCACCGAACAGGCTACTGAAATCACCGTTTCCGTCGTTCCTCTTCCAAGCGACGATATGAAAGCAAGAATTATCGGTAGAGAAGGCAGAAACATTAGAACGCTTGAAAATGCAACCGGTATCGAACTTATTATCGACGATACGCCAGAAGTCGTTATCGTTTCAGGTTTTGACCCAGTTAGAAGGGAAGTTGCAAGAATTGCACTTGAAAAACTTATTCAAGACGGCAGAATTCACCCTGCAAGAATTGAAGAAACGGTTGAAAAGGTTAAAAAGGAACTTGACGCTCAAATCAAAGAAGCAGGCGAATCTGCTATGTTTGAGTGTGGAATATTCGGGCTTCACCCAGAAGTTGTTAAACTTTTAGGCAGGCTTAAATTTAGAACGAGTTATGGTCAAAACGTGTTAAAGCACTCTATTGAAGTTGCACATTTAGCAGGCGTTATGGCAACCGAACTCGGCATCGACGTTGGTCTTGCTAAACGTGCTGGTTTATTGCACGACTTGGGTAAGGCGGTTGACTTTGAAATTGAAGGCACACATATGCAAATCGGTGGCGACCTTGCTAAAAAGTATAAGGAAAACCACAACGTTGTTAATGCAATTCTCGCTCACCACGGTGACGTTGAGCCAAAGACTTTAGAGGCTGTTTTAGTTCAAGC
>JAEIGA010002004.1_pt1 | contig 32462 bp, 51 predicted proteins | sample 9270691 | NCBI WGS metagenome assembly JAEIGA01 (sample SAMN17057246, study PRJNA624740) | gut metagenome | biome: biome; isolation source: fecal sample | host: Bos grunniens | place: China: Xizang | collected 2019 | reverse complement strand
CGACGTTATCATGTCCAACAACATGGCTAACGACGGCACGCACGTTTACTGCGACGTTCGCGGCAAGAAGGCGATCGCTTACGCAGGTCAGATCAACGACGTTGAGGCACAGCGTTCTCGCGATTACTTCGGTGACGAGGTACGCGGTCTGCTGACCTTCGGTGCCAAGGTTATTGACGAGGCACGCATTCAGGTTATCAAGGTGCCCGTGGGTGCTTGATAAGGCGTTAAAAAAAGCCCCATTTAAGGGGAATGCAAAGCGCATAGCTTAAACGCCAAGGGGAGTATTGTTTCGGCGATACTCCCCTCTTTTTGTGAGTGCAGGAGCAATCCTGCATTGACCAAAGGAAAGGAGATGAAGGTATGTTTCAGATAAACGAAGATAATTCCATATATGTGACAAGGGGCGATATTGCCGTGATTCCCGTGTCGGCAAAGAAGGACGGCAAGCCCTATACCTTTCGGGCAGGCGAGGTGCTACGCCTAAAGGTGTTTGTCAAAAAGGATGCCGACAGCGTTGTCTTGCAAAAGGACTTCCCCGTAACGGCAAATACACAGACCGTGGAGCTTTTCCTTGACGAGAGAGACACCAAAATCGGTGAGGTTATCAGCAAGCCCCGTGATTATTGGTACGAGGTCGAGCTGAATCCCTTTGACGATCCACAGACCCTTATCGGTTATGACGAGGACGGCGCAAAGGTATTTCGTCTGTTCCCCGAGGGAGCTGACACCCCCGAATACGTGCCCGAGCCCGAGGTAATCAAGGTGATTGACACCGAGCTTGATATGACATCCGAGCGACCTGTGCAGAATCAAGCGGTTGCAAGGGCGGTAGCGAAGCTGGAAAACGAAGTAAAAAAGCTTGGAAAATATGTTACGCCGCAGATGTTCGGTGCTATCGGTGACGGCGATGCGGATGATACAACGGCTTTGCAGACCGCAATTACATTTGCTGAAGAAAACACGGGGCTTTTGTATATCCCATCGGGAGAATACCGCATTACGGGAACATTGCACATCAGAAAGTCTATACGCATTGTGGGCGATAAAGGGTGTATCAACTACCAAAGCACATATCTTCGCCACTACGGAGACGGTGACATTCCTGCAATTTACGTAGGGAGCGAGGACGGAAGCTATGTTCACAATGTGTTTATCGAAAACATTGCTCTTGGCAATTTCTCTGTTGATTTTTTGAATCAGTACGCAGAAGAAAAAACGGGTATTACCTTTGCCAATGCTTCCGAAATACAAGTGGAAAACTGCTCTGTTTACGGCTTCCATGTTGGTGTGTGTATGTCGGGGCTGACAATTGCCAATTTCAACAAGTGTTGGTTCTACTATAACAAATACGGAATTTGGACGGCAGATGCCAATGTGAGGGGCGAAAAGCTGACGAGAAACAGATTGATCAGCTTTTACGATGCCAACGTATACAGAAACGATGTCGGTGTAATGCTTGGGTGCGAACAATTGTTCTTCTATTCGTGCCATTTGGAGAATCAGAGCAAAGCTGTGATGCTGTTTGACAATGCCTACGGAAGCGAGAGCCGATTCTTGCAGGTTGACAAGTGCAATATCGTCAACCAAATTTCAGGCGTGCCGTTCATCATGATTGCTCCAACAGCGAATGATACGGCATCATACATCAAGCACGCCTCTATCACGAATACGCAGATGCAACTCACTGACCCCGAATATTGCGTATATCAGACAAAGACCGTTCCCAACGAGGGGTATATCTTTACGATTGGCAACGTTTTCTGTATGGGCGCAAAAACTGCCTTGTTTGGCGGTGTTGGTGCTTATATGATTACATACACGGACGGTTACGTAAATACAACAGCAAACTTTGACGGCACGGGCGATGTCAAGCCAATTGCAAGTTCCAACGTCAAGGTGCTCGGCACATCCTTTGAGCAAGTCGGACGGACTGTTTTTAACGGTGTTGTTGGGTTGCGCGGAAAAGATCAAGTTTCGGCGCACGAAGCAGGTGACGTGTGGCTCGCAAATGGCGTTGTACGCATCAATGACGGAGAAAACAATACGTATTTTCACGTCCACAAATGGGCTGATAACACCGACCTTCCCACCGCCATATTTGAGGGGCAGATGCTTTACGACAGTACATTCAACTATCCTCGGTGGTGGAATCATCGTACCGAGCGATGGATGGATTCTTTGCCAAGAAGTGCTACCAAGCCCACGACAGGCAAATGGGCTTACGGTGACATTGTATTTAACAGCGAGCCCACGGGTGGCGGCGTAATCGGGTGGGTTTGCGTGGAAGCAGGGTCGCCCGGCAAGTGGAGAAGTTTTGGCACGGTGGAAACAGAGTAAAGGGGTGATTATATGAGTTTAGAAGGAAATGCAAAGGCAACAAATGCAGTGCAGGGGGCAATTAGCATACCAAAGGTCGCCAATGGTTATAGTGCATACGAAATTGCCGTGATGCACGGCTTTGAGGGCACAGCGGAAGAATGGCTTGAGTCCTTGAAGGGAGAAAAAGGCGACGATGGCGAGGACTATGTTCTGACCGAGGGCGACAAAGACGAAATAGTGGATGCCGTAATTGATCAAATTCCGCCTGCCGAAGATGGTATTTCCGACGTTCAGATCAATGGTGCTTCCATCGTTGACGAGAGCGGCGTTGCGGCTATTCCCGTGATAACTGCCGCCGCAGGTGGTACGGGTATCTTCCGTATCGGAAACCTTGCAAACGGCTGTCTTGGTGTCAGAAACAACAACGGCAATATTATTTTATGCTATCCCGAAGCAGGTAGCGCAGGTCTGACAGGCAGAAAAAGTCAGGGTGCATACCAAAGCGGATTGGTCGGCTCGTCCAACTTTGACCTTGCCGTTAAGGTGGCTATGACCGATGGCAAGGGCGCAGAATGGACGGAAGATGAACAAGCGGCAGCAAGAGAGCGAATGGGTGCGGTCAGTATGGAACAAGTGCGTGAAGCAATCCAGCAAGCCATAGGCGGTGGTGAGCCGACCGACCAAACCGCATTGGCAGGTGCTTATACTCCCGATGGTACATTCTCCAATAGGGTTTACACTTGGGATGAAATGCTGTCTAATTATGATGGGTATATTAGTCCAAACGCAGGTTATCAAAGTGGTTATTTAAATCTATATAGTGACAATTATGATATTGTCGTTCCTGACGATGCGGTCGCGGACTATATTGTATATTGTGATATGGAGTACAATTTAATTTTACCAAAAACCACAAAATTTATTGACGTTAATAAATGTTATATGGATACGCTTTATGTAAAAGCAACTGTACCGCCAGTATTGGATTATGGTTATGATGACAGCGAATTTGATAGAATTGTTGTGCCTATTGGTTGCGGAAATGCCTACAAGTCCGCCACGGGATGGTGTGACCTTGCCGAATATATCGAGGAAGGAGCAATGCCGATATGATAAAAACAGTTTTTCATAGAACGAGAGCCGACGGTGTAAACCTTTATCGCACCTATTCCGACCAAAACTTGCAAATCAAGCAAGTGGAGACGGGCAATATCTATGGTCAAGCCATTGACGTTGAGGGTGCGCCGTTTACCTATGAGGAAACCGACAAGCCCGTTGTGGTGAGAAAGAAACGCGAGTAAGCAAAAAGAACACGCACATCCCGTTATGGGGTGTGCGTTTTTTTGAAAGGGTGATGATATGAATTTGCTCGAAATGAAAAAAAAGGTGTTGGGGCTGATTGAAGAATTAAACCCCAACAGCGAATATTTGACAGACGACCCCGATATTGCGACCAAGATAAACGAGGTTATCAATCAGGTCATGTTTGAGCTTGCACGGCTCAAGAAAATTCCGCAGTACGTGGAAATGGAAGTGACCGAGGGCGACAAGATTACCTTTGAGGATATCGAGAGAGAATGCGGCTATGCCGTGTATCAGCTTTCCGCTGTGAAGGGCACGACCTTCTCTTTCAAGGCAAACGGCACGATCATCAAGGTGTTGGAGAGCGGCACGCTTGAGCTTGATATTTTCGTTTATCCTGAACGCATTACCGAGAAAACGAAGGACAAGGCGTATGAGTTTGAGCTTTCCCAAGACGTGCTTGAAATTATGCCCTACGGTGTGGCAGGCGACTTGCTGAAAAGCGACGTATCTGCCGAATACGGCAACGTATATTCGGCGCGGTACGAAGCAATGCTGCAACGGCTTGACCCACGCAACAACACGACGATGTTCTCTGTTGAGGGGGGCTATAACGTATGAGCGAGACGGGCGACCTGATAACGAGAATTTACGGGAGCTTTCGCGGTGCGGACTTTCGCGGCGAGGAAATCAACCTGATGCGAAGCCCCGATTGTCTCAATGTATGGAAAAATTACAGAAACACAGACAGTATAGAAACACGCCCTGCGATGGCGTTGAAGGATTCCTTTACCGCCTCTATCTACGGAATTTTCTTCTACAAGGGCTTTACTTTGGTGCATAGCGGCACTTCCCTTTACAAGGTCACAAACGGCGCGAAAACCGTGCTTTTTTCGGGGCTGAACGCGAGCACAAGTGACGGCTTTGTGTATGAGGACATTTTCTACTTTAAGGACGGCAAATACTATCTGCAATACGACGGCACGACCGTAAAAGAGGTCGTGGGCTTTATTCCCACCACCTCTATTGGCAGGAAGCCCAAGGGTGGCGGCACGGTGTATCAGGATGTGAATATGCTTTCGCCGTACCGCATCAACACCTTTCTTGCTGACGGTGAGAACGTGAGGAAAAAGAAAGAGGACGGAACAGAGGAAATCGTGCTTGAGGGTAGCAAGGAGTTTTGGCTTGACACCAAGAACATTGATACGGACTATTCCCCCATCGTGAAGGTAAACGACAAGGTTGTGAGCAATTACACGGTGGACTATGAGAACGGCAAGATCACCTTTACCGAGCCGCCTCTCGCACCGCTGACGGACGGCAAGGACAACGTGTCGGTGCAGTTTAAAAAGGCGGTTGCCAAGTACCGTGAAAGCATTATGAAATGCACCTTGTTGCAGGTATTTGACAATCGCGTGTTTTTCAGCGGCAACAAGGACTATCCCAATTACGTGTGGCATTGTAGCTTGGACGACCCGACCTACGTGAGCGACCTTGACTATTACCGCGAGGGAATGGACAGCGCAAAGGTGACGGGGCTTGTGGCAGGCAATAACGCCCTATGGGTGTTCCGTGAGCCGTCCGATTCCAATACGACGGTGTTCTATCACACGCCGACCATTGACAGCGAGTACGGCAAAATCTATCCGTCACAGCATTCCTCTATCACGACGGGCTGTGTGGGTAAAGCCGTAAACTTTAACGACGATATCGTCTTTTTCTCGGAGCGAGGAATGGAAGGCATCAGCGGCGACGTGACCACGGAGCAGGTCGTGGCGCACAGAAGCTCTTTCGTTGACCGGAAGATGATCGCCGAACAGAATTACAGGAAAATGTGCCTTGCCGAATGGGAAGGTTATTTGCTTGTGTTCATCGGCAAAAAGGTGTATTTGGCAGACTCCCGAACGGCGTTTACCTATGAAAACCACATTGAGTACGATTGGTTTTATTGGGAGCTGGAAAAAGCCGTGACCTGTGCAAAGGTACACGACGGTATTTTGTATCTCGGCACGGCAGACGGCGTTTATACGCTGACCGACAACGAGGCAAGCGTTGAGAGCTATTGGGTGACACCGAAGGACAAATTCAAGTCGCCGCACAAGCTGAAAACCACCAACAAGCGCGGATGCGTGGCAGAGGCAACGGGTGACATCGAGGTCTTTGCGAAGATCGAGGACACGGGCTTTGAATCCATCGGCGCATACGAGAACGTGACCGATTATTTCGTGTGCAGAATCAAGCGCAAGAAGTGGAAGGATATTCAGCTTAAATTCTATTCAAAAACGAGATTCAGCCTTGAAACAGCCACGCTTGAGGCATTCGTAGGCGGCTATATCAAGCGGTGAGGGGGTTTATAAATGAGCACGAATTATGAAGATGATCCCAGAGTAACGGCGATAGAGGGCGAGGAAAAGGAAGCCCTGACCGAATCGGACAAGCTGTACGACGGTATGGTCGCCGACAACAAGGAAACCGAGCAGGGCTTGCTTGATAAGATTGATGCCAACACGCAACGGCAAGAGCAAATCCAAAACGAGCAGACCGAGTTCACCATTGACACCATTGAGCAACAGAAGGCAGATGCGAAGAAGGACTATACCAAAGAGCAATCGGGCGCGTACGTAGATTGGCAGAAGCAAAGCAATCAGTACGGCGCGAATGCCGAGCAGAAGGCGGCAAACGGGCTCACAAATACGGGCTTTTCCGAGAGCTCGCAGGTCTCTATGTATAACCAATACCAAAACCGCGTTGCCACGGCGAGAGAATCCTATTCGCGTGCGGTGGTCAACTATAACAACGCCATCACGCAGGCGCGGCTTGCAAACAATGCGGCGTTGGCTGAAATCGCGGCGCAGGCACTTGCACAGCAATTGGAAATCTCGTTGCAGTTTGTGCAGATGAACAATTCCCTGCTCACGCAAAAGGCAAATGCACAGCTTTCTGTCAAGTCGCTGTATCAGAACAAGTGGAAGGCGATGCTTGACCAAATCAATACGGAAAAGGCGCAGGCGGAGCAGAAGCGGCAGTTTGATGCGACGATGGCGTTCAACCGTGAGCAATTTGAGTATAAGAAGGCACAGGATGCCGCGGCGGCAAGCGGTGGCGGTGGTGGCGGCGGCTCGATAAATAAAAGTTCGGGACGATATACAACCAGCCAAAACAGAGACGGAAGCACGACTGTTATTGACAAAAGCAATCCCAAAGGCACGAACGCTTCGAGTGGCAATAGCGGTAGCGGTCGAAAGGGTAAGATTTCTGAAAGAAGTTGGAAGCTTGTTGACGATGGCGGCATAAATTGGTTTTGGGGGGTTGACGGCAATGCCCAATATAGGGATCAGTACAATATGATCGTTACGGGAGATAAACTTGTAGAGCTGCTCCAAAAAGAGGGAATGAGCAAGGCAGATGCGAAGGAATATGTGAAGGCATTGCAGAAAGCGGCTGGAGCTACCAAATAGGGGGTATAACAGATGGCGTTTAAGACGAAAAAAAACAAAGACGGCTCAATCTCGGTTGTTTACGACAATTCGCCCGAAGAATCGCTCGATTATGATTATGCCCCCGTTCGCGACGACAACGGGCGAGTGACCATTGTGAGAACAGCAAACAGCAACACCGCGAGTCAAGCGAAGGACGATGATAGAAAATGGTTTGAAAAGGGTTTTTTTGAGGACGGCTATCAATTTGGCGACCTTGGAAAGACCCTGCTTTCCACAAGCCAAGATATCACCGAGAATTTGTACGCAGGCATCGTCGGCATGGGTGAAAAGATCGTTGATGCCGGTGCTTATGCAGTAGGCGGCGTTGCAGGTCTATTTGGCGGTGATGGTGTCAAGGACAAGATGCAGGAGTTTATCGCCAAGGACTTGTACGACGAGAAAGCCGTGGCAAAGAAGTTGGTTGCGTGGAGCTCACCAACGGGAATTGTGGACGACCTCGGCGTTGTTGATATGTACGACACGGACGAGGGCTCTTTCCTTGGGGAAAAGTCGGAAGGTCTTGTGCAATCGGCAGGTCAGTTGGGTGCCACGGTTGCCTTGCAATCGGTAGGCGTGCCGTGGTATCTGACATCGGGTGTCACGAGCTTTGGCGGTGAGGTCGAAAATGCCTTCAATCAGGGAGCGACCTACGGGCAGGCAGGCGTGAGTGCCGCTATTACAGCAGGCGCGGAATTGCTAACGGAAAAGCTGTTCAAAGGTAGTGGTCTTGGCGAGAAGGGCTTGATCAACACAAGCAAGATTACCGCAAATATCACGAGCAGAATTTTAAAGACCTTTGCAGACTTTGGCGTGGATATGGCATCCGAGGGTATTGAGGAAATGGCTTCGGGATGGTTGAGCGCGCTTGGTCAGAATCTCACCTACGCAGACGACAAGACGATCAGCGAGCTGTTTTCTTCCGAGGATGCGTTTGAATCCTTTGTCGGCGGTGCGCTCCTTAGTGGCGGTATGAACGCAGGCAAGACGGTGCGCTCCGTCAAAACGGGCAGAGATTATAACACGGGCTTTACCGCAAACGAGGAAAAGGTTGTCAAGAAAGAGGTTGAGAATCGTATTGCCGAGGCAGAAAAGGGCGGAAAGAAGCTGACCGATGAGCAGAAGGCAGAAATCCGCGACAGCGTTGAAACAGCCCTGAAAAGGGGCGAAATCTCCACCGACACAATTGAGAGCGTATTGGGCGGCGAGGATTACAAGGCGTATCAGTCTATCCTTGAAAAAGAAAAGCCCTTGCGTGCGGAGATGGACGACATCATGCGCAACGATTCCTTGACGGACGAGCAAAAGGAAACGCTTGTAAATTCTGTCAAGGCAAAATTGGAAACACTTGCAACCGAAACAGACAAGGCAGGCGTGCGCTCCAAGCTGGACGACATTATGAAAAACACGCTGAAGCGCACGGACGGCAAGAGAACGCAGACCGACGACTACCTGATTGAGAGCTACAACGAGGTTGAAAGAAGCAAGCACGCGTTTGAGGTTGATTTGTCGGATAAAAAGGGCTTGGAAAAAGAAAATCTCCAAGCCATTATGGATAAGAAGCTAATCAACAACACACGAAGAACGCACGATTTTTGGGAGTGGGCGGCAAAGGCAACCGCGGAGAGAGGGCAAAAGCTGACGATCACCACCACGGAAGAAATCATCGAAATGGAAGTGCAGAAGCGCGTTTCGGGTGGTATGAGCGAGGCGGATGCACGGCAAGCCGTGAAAGAACAATTCGACGGTGTAAGACCGAACGGCTATAAATTAGAGGACGGCACGATTGCTTTAAATGTGAAGTCGGGGGGATTAGATGCACGGCGTTTTATCCTCGGTCACGAGATCGGACACGATTTGGAGTCGCACGGCGAGTACGACACGCTGAAAGAATTGCTCAAAGAGTATGACAAGACCAAGACCTCAAAAGAAGCCCACGCCAAGAGAAAGACGGATACAGAGGGCAGATATAAGAACGTTGAGGATGCGGAAGCAGACAACGAGCTGACGAATGACTTGATAGGGCAGTATATCTACGGTGACGAGGACTTTGTGCGCCACCTTTCTGTGAAAAACCCGAACATTTTCAAGCGGATTTGGAACAAGGTCAAATACCTGTATAAGATGGCAACCGCAGGAAGCCAAGAGCAAAGAGACCTTTTGAGAATCCAAAATGTCTTTGAAAAGGTCTATCGCGAGAGTGCGCAGAATAAGACCGAGGGCAAAAAAGGTAAGACGGATTATTCTTTGACGGGAATCAACAAAGACGGCATAGAGGTATATGAAACAAGCAAAGACGTATTGGATTTGACTTGGGATGAACGAAAAGCAAAATACCTTGATGTTATGAAAAACGAATACCGCGGTAGAACGGCAAAGTTTGAGCGCAATGGTCATACCTACTATGCGGAATTTGACCAAAGAAGCATCCGTAAGCCGATTTACGGGGATAACAGATCCAGCAAAGAAGGAACAAAAGCACTTATAAAAGCAGGTGCAGACGGGGATGTGTTTGACCTTGTGGAGAACGCAAAATACAACGGTGGAAAAAAGAACACCAAAGATCACACCGATGCGGATTATTTTGACTACTTCGTAAAAACCGTTCAGATTGACGGCAAAGTGTTTGATTTGGTTGCGGATGTTGAGAAGAAATACGGGGTAGATGGCGGTTTTGTTTATACGCTTGCGTTGCGTGATAACAAAAAAATTAAGGCATCCCCTACGCACGGATCATCGCAAAGCGAGCCGGTAAAAAGTGTAGGGAATGCCTCTAATGGTATTTTATCACAAAAAGAGTCGGATGTCAAGACCCAATTTTCGCTTTCTTCCGACAGCGACGGCAAGCAGCTATCCCCCGAACAGCAGGACTATTTCAAGGACTCCAAGATGCGTGACGAGGACGGCAATCTCAAGGTCATGTATCACGGGTCGCGGGATGCAGGATTCCACGTATTTGACCCTGCGCATTCTGACGATGCAACGAGCCTGTTTTTCGTTGACCGCAACGACGTAGCGGCTTCTTATAGCGGAACAACGGAAACCTATGAAGCGCAATCTATTCGCACCGCCGAGGATATGAACAAGTTTATGGAGAGTATCGGTGCGGAAGGTTATGAGGTCGTCGAAAAGGACGGTAAATTCACGCTTCTCTATGAGGGTGACAGAGTTGCCGACAGCAACACCGCACAGGGCATATACGAGGAATTTTGTTGGTACGAGGGCGTGGGTGACGGCGATGCCAATTACAAGGTTTATCTCAATCTCACAAATCCGCTTGAAGTGGATGCCGAGGGCAGGAATTGGAATAATATCTCGCGTGAATTTTCACAAGAGCTTTACGACAGATACCAAAGCCTGACCGCGGAGGAAAAGGCGGCTCTTACCAATCTTGCAGAGTGGGAAGATGTTCGTATATTCCGCTACGAGATCCGTCACGCATTGGCAAACACCGAAACAGGCGAGGCTGGTGCTTATGACAAAGATTTCGCGTGGAATGTGCGGCACGCCTATGAAAAACTTGGCGGCAACAAGGTTAATATGTATGACTTGTTCTCTATTGCTTCCGACAATTTCAGCGAGGAATCGCTCAATGAGTTTGCCGTGAATCAGATGAACACAAGGGATTATGCGGCAAAAGCCAAGGCAGAGGGCTACGACGGCGTTATCTTCAAGAACATTGTGGATGTCGGCGGTTACAGCAACGGAAGCGAGGGTGCTTCCACCGTGGCAATTGCATTTGACTCCAATCAGATCAAGAGCGTTGCAAACGACAAGCCGACGAGAAATGCGGATATCAGATTTTCTCTTTCCGAAGCAGTAGAGGAAACGCCTGATTTGATTGCGGCGCACAACCTTTCTTCTGACAATCTGTTGAAGTCTTTGAAGCTTGGTGGGTTGCCTATGCCTTCTGTTGCTATCACAAGAGCAGACGGTGTTCACAACGATTACGGAGATATTAGTGTTATACTCCGCAAAAGCGCAATCGACCCCAAGGCAAACAGAGATAACAAGATTTATAGCGGTGATGCGTGGACTCCCGTATATCCTACGATAGAGTACAAGCCCAACGATGAGATAACAAGAAAAATCGGCGAAAAATACTACGAGCTTGCAAGAAAGCACGGGTATGACGATGTTCGCCCTCTGTACCGCTTTGCGAACGACACAGAGGATGCGCTCAAACGGGATAAGGGTGAGCAAGGTTTACTCAATGCCCTGTATGACGACACGAGTATGATGCAGGTCTATCTTCTTGACAAGGGGTTAGGCAAGGTTGAAACCATCCAAGACGAAATTCGCACGGAGATGTCCGATGTTGAGGTTGCACAGCATGAGTTTTTCATCAAGGAGCTTGGGGCTGATGTCGTTGACGGCGTGATGTTCAATGGCGAAGGAAGTCTTGCAACGCACAGAAAGCAGTATTGGGAAAACCACGGCGAGCAAATCAAGGAAACCTACAAAAAGTTACTGACAGAGGAATACGGCTTCACGGAAGAAGAAGTGCAAAATGTATTCAACGCTATGAAAACCTTTGATTTCCTAAAGCTCGTTCGTAATGCACATTTGTACCGCAAAAACGGCAGAGTGACCGTAAAAACCGAGCCGAACAGAGAAGCAACCAACAAGGCAATCAGAGAAAAAGCGGCTGACGGCTACAAAGAATGGGTTGACGGTTTGTTCAAGGGCATCGAGGAAAAAACGGGCATAAGAAACAATCGCGACTATTTCACGCCTTCTGGAAATCGCAGAAGTTGGGATGCGCTTCATTGGGAGAACACATTAGAAAATGTTGTTCGCGTTATGAAGGAGCAGGGCAACGGAGAAAACACCTTCTTTACAGGTCACGGAATTTGGGGAGCGGCTGCAAACGAGTACAAGAGCATTGAGGATGTCAAGGCGGATTCCGACAGGTTGAAGCGATTGCCGAAGGAAGAATACGAAGCAATCAGAGGGGATATTGGTACGCGCCTTCAGGATGTCGCGCAGAGAATTATGGACAAGTCCGAGAGTAATCAGTTTATCGCCGCGGACAATGCTCTTGCGTGTATCGTTGATGCCGTCCGTCATTCGAGAACGGCAGACGGGATTTTGAAGGAGCTGAAGCAGTACAGACAGCTTACCGTAACCGAAGCGGATGCAAAAGAGATCGTTTCTATTGTTGCCGATATTGCAAAAATGCCGACAGAATACTTTGAAGCCAAGCCGCGCCGCGCGGTGGGCTTTGATGAAGTCGGTGTATTTGTCATTCCCCGAAATGCGGACGTAAAGCTGAAGCAAGAGCTTTTGAACAGAGGTTATGCTATTGCCGAGTATGACCCCGATGTTGAGGGAGACCGACAGAAGGTTGTAAATTCCTTTGAAGAATACAAATTCAGCCTTTCGGATGCAAACGCAGAGCCCATCAGCTTCAAGGACGACGTGCCGATGTCTGATTCTCTTATCAGAACGGACGATGTTGCACCTGTAAAAGCGGTTGACAATGTGGTTGACAATTCGGTTGCGGAAGCCGCGCCCGTGGTTGACGAAGCGGTTGCACCGGTTGCCGAGATGCCGAGCGAGCCCAATTCGCAAGACCTTTACGCCGAGAAAGAGGATTTGGAAAATCGGATTCGGGAAGCGATGGCGGCAAACGACCAAGAAAATGCCGTGCCGCTTATCGAGCGATACCAAGAGCTTATTCGCGAGATCAAGCAGATGGAAGCGGATGAAAGCGAGCGGCTTCATTCCCTTTCCGATGCGGATGTGCCGCCTGAAACCGAAGCACCGTATTACGGCGAGAGCGAAGCCGTCAGCGTGGACGACCCGTTTGAGAGCCGGGATATTGACAGCGTAGGCAACAGAAAAGTCAAGGCATATATGTTTGAGAATCCCGAGGTCAAGCCCTTCTTCCAAGAGGAAGCACAGAGATTGCTTGGAGAGCTGGAGCGCACCGAGAAGCCGCAGACCATCTATCTTGGCGACTATAAGTACAAGCTGTCTTATGATGCGGCGAAAGACCTGCCCGAGCTTTACCGCACATCTCGTCAGACGACAGAGGATATTGCATATTTGAGAGATTCCTTGAATATGTCCTATGCGGATATTGAAAAGGGCATCAAGGCAATTATCGAGGACAACGGCGCGGAGAATATTGCCGCCGCCAAAAAGATTGAGTTTATCCTCAACGACCGCCTTATGAACGGCTACAATGCGGAAGGCGTGCAAGTGCCGCCCGATCAGGACTATCTCAATCTGTTAAACGAAAAGCAGATTATCGAGTACAACGATGAAGCACGCAAGAAATTCTTTGAGGTGGCAGACGAGTATGCACCGCCCGAGGATATTGCACCTGTTGCGGAAAAGTACGAGGCAATGAAACCGAAGCAGAGCAAAGAGCCGAGCCTCACGCGAGTGACCGCCGACGATATCGCGCCCACCTTTGAAACGAAGAATGCAGACCAATTGAAGGGTCAGCAGACGATGTTTGACGAGGGAAGCGAGGACAGCGGCAAGACGGCAGAGGTGCTCACCGAAGAGCCCGAAACCGAAAAGAAAAAGAGCCGCGGATGGTCGAAATTCAAAACAAACTTCCTTGACAAGGGTGCTGTGTTTGAGGACTTGTCTTTGAAAACCAAAAACCGCGAGCTGATGGGTAAATGGAATCACACGCTTTCTTCTGAATCCCGTGCACAATGGCTGATTGGCAATGGCACGGACGGCGTGAAATCCCTGAACGAGATCCGCGCAGAGGTGGAAGATACGGGGCTGACCAAGGACTTCTACGAATACCTGTACCACAAGCACAACGTTGACAGAATGAGCATTGAGGGCAAAGCAGAGGCAAAGCTCAATAACCTGCAAGGCAAATTCGACGGCTTGAAGCTTGAACAAATCAAAGCCATCGCCGCAAAGGAAATCACCGACAAGACCACCGAAAGAACGGCACAATGGACACGCGATGCAAAGGAATACCTGAACGCGCTGGAAGCGAAAAACAAGCCCGTTTTCGGCGATTCTGTAACGGCAGAGGTATCACAGGAAGCCGTGAACGAATACGAGAAAAAGCACCCCGAATTTAAGGCGTTGGCGCAGGATGTGTACGACTACACCAATCACCTGCGCAGCTTGATGGTGGAAAACGGCGTAATCTCGCAGGAAACGGCAGACCTTTGGGCTGAAATGTACCCGAATTACGTGCCTGTCCGCAGAGCAGGTCACGAGGGCGCGGCTGTGACCGTTCCCCTTGACACGGGCAGAACGGGCGTAAATGCGCCTATCAAGAGAGCGACGGGCGGCAACAGCGACATCCTACCGCTATTCGACACGCTGGCGTTGCGTACCGAGCAGACCTTCAAGGCAATTGCACGCAACAGCTTTGGCGTGGAGCTGAAAAACACGCTTGGCACGACCGTTGAAAGCAACACGGCAAACCTTGACGAGATCATTGACAGCATCGACACCCACGAGGAATTGCTGAAAAAGGGCGAGAAGGGCAAAAATCCGACCTTCACCGTCTTTGAGGACGGCAAGCGTGTGGAATTTGAAATCACCGAGGATATGTACGATGCCCTGAAGCCGACGAGCGACGGGCTGAAATACAAAAACAAGGTGCTTGGCACGGCAACCAAAATCCAAAGAGGGCTTCTGACCGAGTACAATCCTGTATTTATGGCGACCAACGCCATCAAGGACGTGCAGGACATTCTTGTAAACTCTCAACACGCCGCAAAGACCTATGCCAACCTTCCGAGCGCAATCAAGGAAATGGTGACAAAGGGCAAGTGGTATCAGGAGTATATGGAGAACGGCGGCGAGCAAAACACCTACTTTGACAGCGAGAACAAGACCTTTACAAAGGACGATACGGGCATCAAGAAGCTCATCGGTATTCCGCTTCGAGGTATCAGTGCGGCAAATAACTTCATCGAGCGTTTGCCACGCCTTGCAGAATACATTGCAAGCCGTAAATCGGGCGCAAGCGTTGAGGTTGCTATGCTGGATGCCGCGAGAGTTACCACAAACTTTGCCGCCGGCGGTGACGTGACGAAATTCCTTGACAGGAACGGCGCGACCTTCTTGAACGCATCCGTGCAGGGCTTCAATCAGCAGGTGCGTAACATCCGCGAGGCAAAGGCAAACGGTCTGAAGGGCTGGGCACAGTTAGCGGCAAAGTTTGCTGTTGCAGGGCTTCCTGCCGTGCTTCTCAATCACCTGATGTGGGACGACGACGAGGAATACGAAGAGCTTTCCGACTATGTAAAGGACAATTATTATGTGGTCGCAAAGATGGACGACGGCACGTTCGTGAGAATCCCAAAAGGCAGAGCATTGGCGGTCATTCAGAACGCTATGGAGCAAATCAGCAACGCGGCAACGGGTGACGACGAGGTTGACCTTGAGAGCTTCCTTGAATTGGCGATCTCCAACCTTGCACCGAACAATCCGCTTGACAGCAATATTTTTGCACCGATTATGCAAGTCGCAAACAATGAGACTTGGTACGGCGAGGACTTGGTGCCGACGAGGTTGCAAGACCTGCCCGATGCGGAGCAGTATGACGAGAGCACGGATTCCATCAGCAAGTGGCTTGGCGAAAAGCTGGATTACAGCCCGTACAAGATCAATTATCTGCTGAATCAGTACAGCGGCGGCGTTGGCGATGTGTTCCTGCCGATGCTGACACCCGAAGCGGAAAGCGGCGATAATTCCTTTGGCGGAAATATCATTGCTCCGTTCAAGGATAAATTCTCCACGGATTCCGTGATGAACAATCAGAATATTTCCGACTTCTACGATACCGTGGACGAGCTTGCAAAGAACGCCAACAGTATGTACGCAACCGATGCAGATGCTTTGAGTTACAAATATATGAACTCTATAAGCTCTGACATTGGCGAGCTGTATCAGAAGAAACGCGAGATACAGAACAGCTATCTTTCCGATGCCGAGAAGTACGAGGCGGTGCGTGAGATTCAAGATCAAATCAACGCTCTTGCAAGAGAGAGTCTTGCGACCTACGGCAACGTGAACATAGACGGCGGTTACGCCACGGTGGGCGACCTGCATTACAGGTGGTACGAGCCGAGCGAGGATTCCGATGCAGAGGCAGGATGGCAGAAAATCACGGACAAGCAATTGGAAAAGCAGGAAAAGGTCACGGGCAAGCTTGGCATTTCCGCTTCCGAATATTGGAGCAACAAGGAAGAGTACGATTATGCCTATGACTATCCCGAAAAGTATGCCGTTGCAAAGTCGGTTGGCGGTTACAAGGCGTTCAGGACTTATGCAAGCGAATTGTACGATATCAAAGCGGACAAGGACGAGGACGGAAAATCCATCAGCGGTAGCCGTAAGGAAAAGGTGATTGATTATGTCAATTCCCTTGATATTGACTACGGTATGCGGATCATCCTGTTCAAGAGCGAGTACAACGCGGACGATACCTACAATTACGATATTCTTGATTACCTGAACAGCCGAAACGATATTTCCTATGAGGAAATGGCGACCATCCTGAAAGAGCTGGGCTTTACGGTACATTCTAACGGACGGGTCACGTGGTAAGGGGGTAAGGATATGAGCAGACAAGACAGACAAGGCGCACGGACGGTATCGGACTTGGAGCGCAGATACAATTTCGAGAAAAGTTTTGCAGAGGTTATGGGCATCGCATCAGATGCCCGTAACGAAGCACAGGAAGCCAAAAAGGTTGCATCGAGTATTGCCGAGACCGACGAGGGGTTGAAAATCAAGGTAAAAGCATTGGACGATGAAATGGTGACGGTCAAGGCAGAGCTTGATATGAGTGTCAAAACCGACGAGGAAGGCAATCTGACGAGCAAGATGCACATTGGGGCAGACCTGCTGACCATTGATACGGGCAATTTCTTCCTTGATGAATCAGGCACAGCTTCCTCAAACCACATGGTCGCAGACAACATGACCTCTCGCAATATGACTGCTGTCAACGCGACCATAAGCAGTGGAAAAATTGCAGGGTGGACGATTGATAAATGGGGCATCCACCAAACAAGGGGATGGTATGGTAACTACACCGTTACCGACAATCTCAACAACACAACCTACAATTACACGGGTCATTATCTGTTCTATTGCATGGAAATTAGTGGGCTTTATGTCTACATCTTTCCGACCGACAATTTTGATGCAACACAGGAATATCCATCCTATGTGCACCGTTCTTCATTGATTGACAACAGCTGGACGGTCAAAAGGGGGTGGTGACATGAATGAAATCATTATTGCGCTGATTGGCGCGGCAAGCTCATTTGTGGTCGGCTTACTTTCCTTCTTGGCGGTGGTTATCACGAATCGCAAGTCTAACAAGGATATCGAGCAAAAACTGCAAATTGCTCAAGCGGTGACGGACACCAAGATTGAAGAACTCACACGTGAAGTGAGAGAGCATAACAATTTTGCAAGGCGTATGCCCGTTGTAGAAAACAGAATTGAGCATATCGTCGAGCAGGAAGAACACCTGCAACAGGAAATCGACCATTTGCGAAGCTTCCACGAAAGGGGGTGAGGAGTATGAAACTGTGGTTTAAAGCGGCTATTATCAGAGCGGTCAAAACTTTCGCCCAAACCGCCCTTGCTATGATCGGCACGACGGCAATCTTTTGGGATGTGAATTGGGGCGCGATTATGTCGGGCGCAGGAATGGCTTTCATCCTGTCCTTGCTGACAAGCATGAAAGGTTTGCCCGAGGTGCAGACGAAAGAAGAAAGCGAAGAATAACAACATAAAAGGGGGGGAGTCAATCGACTTCCCCTTTTTCTTTTTTGACAACATAGGAGAGGACGATGCAAAATGACAATCAAAGCATATAGCAAAGCAAAGGACGGAAACAAAAAGCTATCTGCCAATTTCAGAGTAAAGGAGTTTGCTTGCACGGATGGTACAGACCCTATCTTCATCGACACGGAATTGGTGAATGTATTGCAGAAGATCAGAAACCATTTCGGAAAGTCTGTGACGATTACATCAGCATACCGCACACCGCCAAAAAACAAGGCGGTAGGGGGCACGACCTACTCTCAACACCTGTATGGACTCGCGGCTGATATCAAAGTCAAAGGAATCGCCCCAAAAACGGTCTCTGCTTATGCCGAGAAACTATTGCCGAAAAAAGGCGGCATCGGAACATACAGTACATTTACGCACATTGATGTCCGTGCAACAAAAGCGCGTTGGAAGGGATAAACAGAAAGGGAGAACGGCTTGTGCCATTCTCCCTCTTTTTTTATTTCTCCTTGATTTCGTCAAGAAGCTCGCTGATTGTATATGCCTTTAACAGTGTGGCGTGCTTTTGTGCGAGGTCTGTTGCGTTGTCGTGCAATTCGATTGCCTCGTTCAATGCCGCCTCAAGGTAGGCGATGATTTCTTCTGCGGTTTTCATAGATATCAGCTCCTTTGATGTCTTTGATAACTTGTGTGTGCGGATGAACTTGCACACACAAGTTTGATATGAACGGGTCAGAGATTAGACCCGTAACTTAAATTCCAAGTGTATAGGCGTTTCCTCGCCTTTTTTCGGGTGTCCGTTCTTGCCGATACGCTTGCGGCTGTAAGTGATGCGCTCTATACACTCTTTGAGCAGTTTGTTCTTTTCTTTCACGGAAGCATTCGGGTCTTGCAAGGCATTAAGAGCGTTGCGGAAGGTGGTCACTCTCTCTTGCAGGTTTATCGGCTCGGGAATAGACCCTCGCGCCGTACATAGAGCTTGCTGTACCTCTGCGATCTCCGCTACGGTGTCGCCGTTCAGCTTCTCAAATACATGGTCGGGCATACCGCCCTTTGTCTTTGCATCCCATTGTGCAATCTCAAGCTCCTGCAATTCTCGTAGCCGCTTTTCAAGCCGTGCGACCATTTGATGGTGTATTTGTGCGCTGTCGTCCGTTCCCTTTTCTATGCGTATCTCAAAATCCTCTATGGTAGCTTCAAGAACTTTTACGACAATGCTCATAACCTCGGACATTTTAGCGGATGCGTTGCCACACTCGCGTTGCTGACTGCAAATGAAGCGCGGCTCGCAAAACTCAACACCCTTTGACTTATACGGACGGGCGGACACGGCTCTGCCACACTCGCAGAACATCAGCCCAGCCAACGGATTGAAGCCGTTTTTGTTTTTGGGATTACGCGGAATCTTGCCTCTGATCTCTTGCACGGCATCCCAAAGCTCCTGTTCGATGATGGCAGGGTGCTTCCCCTCATATATAAGATAGTCCTCTGCCCGAGGGCGACTGACGACGACCTCTCCGTCCTCAATTCTTTTCATGGTCGGTCGGCAATTCCATTTGACCTTGCCGAGATAGTGTACATTGGAGAGCATCACGGACAGCACTTCTCTCGACCACTTCCCCCCCTTTGCTGACGGAATGTGCATTTCGTTCAGTTTATTGGCTATTCTTACCATACCGATTCCATCGCGGTACATCTCGAATACCATTTTTACGACTTCCGTTTCATCGGGAATGGGCTCAAGCGTAAAGCACTTCATCTTCCCTTCCTTGTACTGTACTTTCTTATACCCATACGGCGCGGTCTGCCCTATATAGTTTCCGTTCTGCACGGATAATAGGCGACCGTTCTGCTGTATGCGCTTGTAATATTCAAGGTATTCATTACCGCGCATCAGCTCGCGCTCAAAACTCTCGCGATCTCTATCATCTCGGAGATCGTAGGCATATTGCCGCGTGATAACGATGGTGCTGGAATAGCGGAACAATTCAACGATTCGTCCGATATCCTTCAAGCTACCGCGTGAGAGCCTTTGTGGGTCAACGCACAAAACGGCTTTGATTTTTGGCGATTCGATGCGGCGCAGAATTTCTTGGAAGCGCGGTCGCTTGTCAATCGTTTCGCCTGACACGACCTCACGGTATCTGTTTTCCTCGGGTATCTTGCCCTTATCAGGAAGATTTCGCGCCACCCACTCGTCAAGCATTTGCTCGTGCTTGGCAAGCGTTTCCTCTGTTGTGAGCGAGGGGTCGTCTGTTTGCGATTTACGCGAATAGAGCAATATCTCCTCGGGTGTTAATGGTGGTAACTGCCACATTACTGCATCACTCTCCTTTTGGTTGTTTTTGTTGTACGACAGGTTACCCTAAATCGCATCACCCCCTTAAATTGTTATTTTGCCAATCCGCCCATAATGGTTTTGTAGTAATTATGCAGGGATATGATTTCCTCTTTGTGTTCGAGCTTCATGCGAAGCAGGTCAATCTCGGCGTTTAACGCGACATTCTTGTCCTTGAGAACGACATTCTCGGCGACGATCATGCCATTCTCGGCGTTGAGTCTGTCAACCTCGGCTTGTAAGGTTGCAAGGTCTTTGCTTCCCACAACGATCTTGCTTTCCGCAAATAAATCGTCAAGCGAGCCGTCAAGAACGGCGACGATGCGGCGAAGCGTGTCCACGTAAGGGTTATCCGTGTCACCCGAGAAGATACGCACGACCGTTCTCTCGGGCAAATTTGTCTTGTCTGCGATCTGCTTTGTAGACATTCCTGTCTTTTTCTTCAATTCCTTTAAGTTATCCAACCACATATATTCGTCCTCTCTGAATGATAAATTTGTCTGCTTCCCTTGATAAACTTGGGTATGCAACAGACATAAATGGGTATTGATTTGTTGGCTTTTCGGTTATAAAATAATGTCAGAAATTTCAAACGCCTTTACGTTTTGACAAATTTCTCAAAAGTTTCTTGGTATAATGACTTTGGAAACAATTCCCCGTAGCACATCTCAATTTTAAGACTGTATAATGTTTTCTGTAAATTACAAACGGGAACAAACATTCCCTTGCTTGAAAGGAGCTTGCCTCAAATGAAAGAAAATAAGCTGTTGTCCTACATTTCTATGCTCACCCCTGAACAAATTGAAAAGCTCGTCAATCAGCTTCCACGATTGTACGCATCAATTTCAGAACAAGCTCCACCTTGTCCTCGGGAACAGACTTCGCAAAATCAACAAGCATCTTAATATTCTCGGAAAGCTCATCGTCTTTGGCGGTGGGCTTTTCTTCTTTTTCTTCCTCTCCTAATAAGTAGCCCACGGAAACGCCGAAATAAGAAGCGATCTTTTGGGCGGTTGTTGCTGATAACCCAGCCGTTCTTCCGCTTTTCATATTTGACAGCGTGCTTTTAGAAAGTCCTAAATCCAAGCACATTCTGCTCCCCGAAACATTCCTTTGGTCACAAAGGTCAATGATTCTCTCATACAAAGTACACAATTTTGTACCCCCTTTCTTGTGCATAACGTAGAAAGTACAAAAATCTGTTCTCCACCCATTGACGAGTACATAACTTTGTACTATAATGGATGCAGACGGAACACAATTTTGTACTTTTGTGAATTGTTGGCACTTTCATTATAGTACATAACTGCGTACTCTGTCAATGATAAATCAAGGAAGGGGGTACAAATTCGTGAATATGTCCAAATTTTCAGACTTCGGTTTGTGCGTAAAGACCGAACTTTTGCGACGAGGTAGAGAGCAGAAGTGGTTGGAGAACGCCGTGACCGAAAAGACAGGGCTCTATATGGATAGCGGCTATATGCACAAAATCCTAACAGGGCAACGCAACGCGCCGAAAATCGTTGCGGCAATTCGTGAAATTTTGAATTTAGAAGAAAAGGAGTAAAACACATGGCAGACACCTACAAGGAAGCAAAGGTCTTTACCTTCCCTAATATGGTGGCAAGGGTGTATCAGCCGATACTCACCCCCGAGGAACGGGAAGGACGGATGAAAAGAATCCACGATGCCGCCGCAAGGCTTTTGAAGGGTGGTGTGGCGAATGTTTAGAACGGACGACCCCGTGGCAGACTTCCTTCGGCACGATGCCGAAAGGCAGAGCAGGCAACGCAGGAGACCAAAGTGCTGTGATTGCGGTGAGCATATTCAGGACGAGCAAGCGTATTTCATTGACGGGAATTGGTATTGCGAGGCGTGTATGAACGAGTACAAGCAGACGATTGACGAGGACGAGCTATGAAGCAAGGAAAGAAACCGACTTACGAGCAACGCAAGGTCATACAGTCCTTCGGGCTGGATGCACACGATTGGTTGGTATCAAAAGATACCAGCACGGAAATGGTCTTGGTGCATCGGCATCTTGAAGGAAAAATTAGAATAATTCCAAAAAATACATAAGGAGAATATGAAGATGGAAGAAAACATGCAGGAAAACAGAGTCGATATTACCGTGGAAGAATACCACGAGCTGTTAAGAGTGGCGGAACGGGTTGCCGTCATTGAACGGATTTTGAAGAAAGACAGATTTATTGCAGATGCTGATTTGCGGCTTATCCTTGACATCGAGGACGGTGTGTAATGGGAAAGTTTGATAGCGGCGTGAAGCGATATATCAAAGCCGTGGCTGTGGTTGAGGTCGGCTTCCCCGTATCGTGGCGAGACAGCGCGGAGATCGCTTGCAAGCATTGTAGATTTTTTGAGCGAGCAAAAAGCAAATGCTGGCTCACAGGACAGGTGGTAAACTTCCCTGACGGATTTGTCGGAACGGAGTGCCCCCTTGAAGAAATAAATGAAGAAGGAGAAATCATATGAATTTCAGAGATTTAACCGCAGAGGACATTGAGTGCCGTGTGCAACAGGTCAAGGAAAAAGGGCTTGTGCTTCTGCTTTACAAGAACGCCCGTGTGGATATGAACATTTTGGACGAAGCCGTGGGTGCGGAGCATTGGCAACGCGAGCATTACGAATGCAAGGGCAATTTGTTCTGCCGTGTCGGTATTTGCGTGGAAACGAAAAAGGGCGAGCATATCTTCCCCGAGTGGGTATGGAAGTCTGATTGCGGTACGGAGAGCAACACCGAAGCGGAAAAAGGCGAAGCATCGGACAGCTTCAAGCGTGCCTGCTTCAATTGGGGCATCGGGCGCGAGCTTTACACTTCCCCGTTTATTTGGATTCCTGCCGACAAGTGCGATATCAAGGACGGCAAGAACAATTCCAAGCAATGCTATGACAAATTCGCGGTGGAGAAAATTATTATCGAAAACAAGCGCATTACGGCTCTTGCGATAAAGAACGTTACAAAGGGTGTCCGCGCCTTTGTGTGGCAGAGGGATAAGCAATGAAAATAAGCGGTAAGATAGTCGGCGCCAATATCGACTTCCGAACAGGCAAGCCCACGATCAGCTTTGAGGTCAACGAAAAAAACGACTTCAAATTGCTGGTGGATGAAATGAGAGCTTGCGAGAAGCTGTCAATCGAGGTCAAGCCATTTCGTGCAAGACGGTCACTTGATGCCAATGCCTATGCTTGGGTGCTGATTGACCGCATCGCCGAGAAGGTGGGCGAATCCAAGGAAGCGGTGTATCGGCAGTATATAACGAATATCGGCGGCAACAGCGAGGTCGTGTGCGTGAAAAATAACGCCGTGGAGCGACTTTGCCAAGGGTGGCGCAGGAACGGCATCGGATGGCAGACAGAGGTCTTTGATAGCAAGATTTCGGGCTGTACCAATGTGATTTTGTACTACGGGTCAAGCGTGTACGACACCGCGCAGATGGCACGGCTGCTTGACTTGATCATTCAGGATTGCAAGGCGTTGGGCATCCCCACGGAAACGCCTGACGAGATCGCAAGACTTAAATCGCTGTGGGGTGAGTAAATGGAGAGCATCATCCAAAAGGACAAAGAGCATTGCTTCATTTGCGGAATGAACGCAAATTTAGAGCCGTTGGATTGTCACCACGTATTCGGTGCATCCAATCGCAAGAAAAGCGAGCAGTACGGACTCAAGGTGTATATCCATCATAACAAGTGCCATATTTTTGGCGAGTATAGTGTCCACAAGAACGCCAAGGTTGACCGAGCCCTGAAAAAGCTGGTGCAGGAAAAAGCCATGCGGCGGTACGGGTGGAGCACGGAACAATTTATCGGAATATTCGGAAAAAACTATATTTGAAAGGAATTCTTATTATGAACAGCATTAACCTGATTGGAAACATTTGTGCAGATTTGGAAGTAAAGCAGACGAACAGCGGAAAGTCCGTTGTGCAATTCAATCTCGCGGTAAAGAGACCGTTTACGCAGGACACCACCGACTTCATCCCCGTGGTGGCGTGGAATCAGACGGCAGAATTTCTCGGCAAGTATGCGAAAAAAGGTAGCAAGGTCGCCGTCACGGGCAAGCTGACCGCGCGCAATTACGAGGACAAGAACGGCAACAAGAGAACGGCGTATGAGGTCGTTGCCGATGCGGCGGAGCTGTGCGGCGGAAAAACCGATGCAGAGCAGGCGCAGACGGCAAAGGGTGGCGGAAGCTATATCCCCGATGCCTACACCAAGCCACAGGGCAATTTTGAGGAAATGAAGCCCGACGACGATCTCCCCTTCTGATATGCAATCGCCGTGCGGAAAGAATTGCCCCGACCGCACACCTGACTGTCACATCACGTGTGAACGGTGGGCGCAATACGAGATAGAGCGCAACAAGGAATATGCGTATCGAAAAGAAAGATGGGATATTGCTTCCTATCATCGTGACGTTTATATCAAGCAAAAAAGAAAAGAACATTCAAAAAGGAGAAAGTGACGTGGGAAAAGTCAATTATAAAGTGGTCGCCCGTTTTGGTGCGGAAATCTTGACCGCAAACAAAAACGATTTTGAGGATGTCAACAAGCTGGTTGAATCGGTGCTTGCCTTTGGCGGAAGCATTCTTGAAATCGTGGCGGAAGGGTGATTGTGATGGCGGTCAACAGCAAACAAAAGGGTGCAAGGTTTGAGAGATTGCTTGCCTCAAAGCTTCGGGAATACGGCTACGATGCACGGCGCACGGCGCAGTATTGCGGCAACACGGGGGATGCTTCCGACGTGGTGGGCTTGCGCGGCTTGCATATCGAAGCAAAGCACCAAGAAACGATGCGCCTGTATGAGTGGATGGCGCAAGCCAAGAGGGATGCAGAAGCAGGGGGCGAAGGTCGCCTTCCTGCTGTATTCCACAAGAAAAACAATGCGGAGATCCTTGTAACGATGCGGCTTGAGGATTTTATGAATCTGTATCGTGAATGGGAAGCAGGATTTGATTTGAAAGGAGATTGACATGGAAAAGGTACACATTTGTACTGTTTGTTTGAACAAGGGTGCGCCGCGGTGTGAGGACTGTATCCATCGTGGCGGTGCTCACGACTACTTCATCAGAAGATTCGACAACGTAGACCATCCTTCCCATTACGAAACGGGAAAGTTTGAGTGCATCGACGTGATGAAAGAAACGCAGGGCGCGGAAGCTGTCAAGCATTTCTGCCTTTGCAACGCCTTCAAGTATTTGTACCGGCACAACAACAAAAACGGTGTCGAGGACATCAGGAAAGCGCGTTGGTATATCGACAAATATCTTGAATTGGAAGGAGAGCAGAAATGATGGAACATAGCAAACCGACACAGAATCAGCGGATTTTGGACTACATAAACGAGTTTGGCAGTATCACGCAGCTCGATGCAATCCGTGATATTGGCTGTATGCGCCTTGCATCGCGCATCTCTGATCTGCGCAAGCAGGGCTTCCCTATCAAGAGTGAGTTTGAGCCCGTCAAGAACAGATACGGCGAGACCTGCCATATCAAGCGGTACAGTATGGGGGTAAACAATGGCTGAATATATCGAGAGAGAAGATGCCATCAAAGAATTGACGGGCTGGGAAACCGACCCCACCGATGAAGAAATTGAGCTCGTATTGAGAAGAATCCCCACCGCCGATGTGGTTGAGGTCGTGCGGTGCAAGGATTGCATACACGCACACTTGACTTATGGCGGAGAAGCGGTGAAATATTGCATCAAGTGCAGTGATGAAGCCGTGTATTTTGATGCAGACCATTTTTGCGCTTTCGGAGAAAGGAGAGAGAAATGAGAGATAGGTTGATTGATTTGCTTTGGTGCATCGGCAGAGAATATGACGAATATTGTGACGATAGTCACGAAGTCGGGCTGTCACCAATGGAGAGTTTTGAAGAGATGGCGGCAGACCACCTTCTTGCCAACGGCGTGATCGTGCCAAAATTCACGGCGGGCGACCATATTTGGGTTATTGACCGAGAGGACGGAGAAGCCGTTGATGTGTCGTGTGTGCAATATATGACTAACTGCAAAAACTGCGTTATAGCAACCGCGTTTGTCAATGACTACGACTTTGAAGAAACCCTTGAATACCACATCAGCGAAACGCAAGAACACTTTGATGCCGAGTTAAAGGTTTATCCTGAAGAAGATTGCTTCCCAACCCGTGAGGAAGCAGAAAAAGCACTTGCGGAAAGAGAGGGCAAGGGATGAAGCATTTCACATTGGAAGAAAAATTCAACGCCATCAAGCAAGTGGTCGGCAATGAAAGTGTAGGAATACACAATTTTGGTCTTTTGCACGATATTGCCGATGCGTTGGATATGAAAAACAATTCGGGGTATCATTTGCATTCGCTTTCCGCAAGAATTTCAAAAATTATGCGTGACTTGATAAAAGCAGGATATCCCGTCAAGGAATATCGCATCAAGTGTTGCAGTTGGAGCGAAAGAGAAACTTGGCATCCGCTATTTCGATTTGAAAGTGAGAAAGCAAACGATGATTGATAAAAAAGTAAAAGCGAAGTTAAAGCGACTTGCTATGCTGAGAAAAAAAGCAGGAGAGCGTGTTATGGTTTACGATGATACCCTTGCGGAAGAATTTGAAAAATTAGGAATTGACCTTGGACTCTATGAAGGTGGACTAAACTCCGTTTTCCTTATCACCGAACCATCCTACTGTGAAAGGGTGATTTTAGACATCATAGCAGACCTTGAAAGGAGCAACGAAAATGCCGAATGAATTGAAGCCGTGTCCGTTTTGCGGTGAAACCTGCATCGCCCTTTTTCATTACGATCCTTTTGACGGTTATCAAGGGGATTGTGGGCGGTATGTTGCTCGTTGTGTTAGATGTTACGCATCCATTGAACACAGGAACGAAAAAGATGTGATTTCGAGCTGGAACAGGAGAGCAAACGATGAACAAGCAGATTGAAATTGAGAAACTTGGTAAGGTGATGTGTTCCGAATTTCGCACAAGCCATTGTGGAAATGATTGCGATTGTGCAAACGAGGAAATTGCCAAACGTCTTTATGAACACGGCTATCGTAAGGCAAGCGAGATTTTTGCGGAGATTGAAAAGGCACTATCCTCTATGAAGTACAACGCAAACACAACACGAAAGACCGTAAAGGTTGAGGAATTGAAAGAGCAAGTAGATTGGGTGCTTCACGAAGTTGTGCCGAATAGAATTGCCGAACTCAAAAAGAAATACGAAAGCGAGGAAGCAGAATGACACGAAACGACCTTTACGAGCTTGAAAGCGAGGTTTACAAAATCCTTGAGCGCATCAAGCGAGAGCAAGCGGAATTTGTCAAGGGTGTTGAACACGGTATGGATTTGATGTCTAAAGCGGTTAGTAGGTTTCTTTGCGAAGAGGAACAGAAAAACGCATTGATGGGAAAGGCGGTGGCAACCGATGAATGAAATGAAACCCGAAGATGTGATGAGGGCGTTGGAGTGCCACTCACTGGCAGGAATAAGTACCTGCGAAGATTGTCCGTACTGCGATACGACTGCACCGGGAGATTGTGGGTGCGAGATGGCGAAAGATGCCCTCGCCCTTCTCCGTGAAAAGGATGCGGAGATTGAGAGGTTGTCACATCAATGTTCCGAATGTGCAGGGTGTACCCAATGGAAGTGTGATTGCTCAATTATCAGAGCCGATGCCATCACCGAGTTTGCGGAACGGCTTAAAACCTTCTACAAGCATCTGCCCGGCAATACTGTGGGTGGTGCTGTGGAATATCACATTGATCAGATTGCGAAAGAAATGAGGGAGAAAGTATGATACACGAATTGAAACTGAGAAATGACTTCTTTGCCGACGTGGCAAGCGGCAAAAAGACCTTTGAGCTACGGGAGAACGACCGAAATTTTCAGGTGGGCGACCTGCTTGCTCTGAACGAGGTCGAGAACACGGAAAAGGGCGTTGAATACACGGGGCGTTCAATGCTTGTATACGTCGATTATATCCTGCCTTCCGCGTGGGATGCGATTAAATCAGGGTATGTCATTATGAGCATTAAGCCCTGCTATGTAGGTTATTGCACCAAACCTTACGACCCTATCAAGATGGGTGCAAATTATTCCGTGATGATTATGGAAAGGGGCGAGTGGGAGCGATGAAAGCAAATATGCCAAGATGCTATAACCAATTAAGACCGAGCGAGAAGCAACGTATCAATGATGCGATCTGTGACCGCCTTGACGAGGAATTATGTCAGGCGCAATTTGTTTGGCTGAAAATGGCTTGCTCCATCCTGCACGATATGGGCTTGTATAAGGACGATATCTATACGTTCATCGGCAGTTGGAAGCGGCTGTATCGCGCCAATTCACGCTTCAAGGATAAGGCAGAGCAGGATGCCTTTTTGAATCCGAGAATGGCTGAAATTTTCGGCGAGGGCGGCTTCCCCGAAGAATTTGTGCAGAGCTTCAAGGAGATAGGGAGATAAGACGATGGCTGACGTGAAATGGATTAAGATTACCACCGATATTTTCGATGATGAAAAAATCCTCTTGATAGAGAGCTTGCCTGACTCCTACGCGATCATCACGGTATGGTTTAAGCTGTTGTGCCTTGCAGGAAAGCAGAACAACAGCGGTGTGTTTATGATGGGTAGGGTGGCATACACCGACAAGATGCTTGCGACCATTTTCCGCATGAAGGAAAGCACCGTGACAATGGCGTTGCAGACCTTTGAGCAGTTTGAAATGATTGAGATCATCGACGGCGTGATTACCATACCGAATTGGGGCAAGCACCAAAACCTTGACCAGCTCGAAAGCAAGAAGGAGTATATGCGCGGCTATATGAAGGAATACCGAGAGAAGCAGAAGGCGTTAACGGCAGGTAAACCTAACTGTAAAACTAACAGTAAAGCTAATGTTAGCGAGGCAGATAAAGAAGAAGATAAAGACATAGAAAAAGAAGGAGACGTATTAGATAATACGTCGCAAAAACGCAAGCGTTTTGTGCCGCCAACGCTCGATGAAGTAAAAGCTTATTGTCAGGAACGGAAAAACGGTGTGGATGCCCAGCGTTTCGTAGACTACTACACTTCCAACGGGTGGCAGGTGGGAAAAAACAAAATGCGAGATTGGAAGGCAGCAGTGCGGACTTGGGAGCGCAACGGCATTAACGGCGAGGGGCAAAACAAAAATTCGTCGTATGATATAGACGACTTTTGGAACGCCGCCGTGCAAAAGACCTACGGCGAGAAAAACGGGGCAAATACGCCGAGGGCGGCTTTGGATAGGGCAACAATAGCCCGTATGGACGAGAACGCCAAAAACGAGCCGAAAACGGCGGCAGAGGACGAGATGCTACAACAACGTGCGGAAGCATTAAGAAAAAGAGTATCGGGAGAGTGATTGAAATGAAAGCCATACAGTTTTTGGAGCAGATCAAGAAATTGGATGCGCTGATCGCAAACAAGTGGATTGAGATACACCAATTGCAAGAGCTTTGCGAAAGCACCACCGCAAACCTGACGGGAGAACGGGTGCAATCCTCGCACAATCCAAACAGAATGGCGGAAGCGGTCGCCAAGTACATTGACCTTGAAGCGCAAATCGTGCATCAGGATATCAAGCGGCTGATTGAAGCGCGAAAGAAGGTGCTTGCCGTGATCGAGCAGTTGGATGCGCTGGAATACGACGTGCTTCACAAGGTCTACGTTCAGCATTTATCCGTCGGGGATGTGGCAGACATATATCGGCAGTCCTATGGAGCGGTATCCCAAAACCTTGACCGAGCACGAAAGAGCGTGCAGAAAGTGTTGGACGATGGCAAGAGTATTAACGCAACATGAAAGAACGAAAAGAGGATGCACCTATTGCATTGACCGAAAAAAGGTGTTGACGATAAAGGGCTATCAGGTGCTGGGTTGCCCGTATGAGGAATGCCCGTACCACGAGCTGGACGAATATCCTACATACAGGGCTTTTCTCAAAGCAAATCCCATTGGGAAGCTGTTTGTAAAGAGATAAAAGAAAAGGGCTGACCGTTTGGTCAGTCCTTTTTCTTGGATTGCTTTTGAAGATGCCGTGCGATGAATAACACTATGAGAAAGCAGGCGAATATGCCGCCTAATATAGCAATAAGAACATCGTTTCCTGAATCGACCACAAGGAATGATACGGCAAAGGTTATAACAGCGACTACAAGCCATTGCCAAAACTTCTTTAGCAAATTGCTTGCCATAGCGAATGCGATCCAAGCTAATGCAAAGGGCACTAAAATCATCTGTCTGTCTTGCTCCTTTCGATATCCTCACGGATAAGGTCTTTGATGTATGTTGTCACCTTCTCTTGCTTCTCAAGGTGAGCGATCAGAGCTTTCTCTGTTGGGTAAAATTCAAGGTTGATGCGCTTGACCTTCTTGCGGTAGTTGGCGCGAGCTTTGCGGTCTTTGTCTAAAATCGGCATTGTGTCACCACCTTTCTATGGTATATTATCACGGGTTTGTGAACGGGGTGTGAACGGGTTAAACAATGTCGGGGTTATCGTGTATGTTGCCGATAATTTCAAAATCACACCATAACGATGATGTATCTGCGCCCAAGTCAACATAAAATCGCCCCTCGGAATTATCGTACAAAACCACGCCGAGGAAAGTTTTGTCTTTGACAATATCCCCCTCAAAAATGCGATTTCCGTTCCTGTCTGCCACGCCCGTGTATTGTCCCACGGTGTCGGGGTTTACGCTGTGGGCGTGTTCTAACATCGCATGATTGCAAATTTGCTTGATTTCGCTTGTTAGGTTAATCAAGTCGCCATAATGCCATTTGCCGTAAATGTCTTTTCCTCTGAATAAAATCTCTCTCATTGTGTTTCTCCTTGTTTTCTTTTGTTGATTTCCGCGCGGATTTCTGCACGGTATTGAATGAGTTGCTTCCTTTCTTCTTCGCTTGTGTTTTTGTTGTTTATGCGCTCGGTTAAGATTAAAGAACCTGTTATCAATTCCCAAACCGTCAAGGTAGAGTGCATTGTGTTATCTCCTTTCTGTTGTTAGCATCGTTTCGGAACATCCCTTATTCTTCGCGCTCAATGTAGGTTATTTTGAATCCACCGCAATCTACGGCTGCTTTGATTCGCTCCATCCATTCACGCATTGACATTTTGTCAAGTTCTCGTTCGGCGATCTCGCGAGCTTCTTTTTTTGATTTTGCTTCTACAAGAAAAGCGGCGGATTGTTCGAGAGTAAAACCGATTTCATAAATTTTCATATAACTTGTTCCTTTCGCTTAAATCTTTACGAGTTCGCTGTAAAATACATTTAGCATTACTTCGTCTTGGGAGAAGTGCGGCGGTTTAACTGTGAAAACAACCGTGTTTCCGTTGTCCCGTGTATTGTATTCTCTTCTCGTTGCATTCAGGTAAATCGCAAATAGGTTTTGCTTTTCGCCTTTTTTGACGTCAAATTTGAGCATAACTTTTTCCTTCCTGCTGGGGATTAGCCGCCCCAGCTCGGCATGGTGTGTGGGTGTTCGTGGGTTTATGCTCGATTAAACAGCAAGCGCGTGCCGCGCTGTATTGCCGCTTGCCGTAAATACTCCGCTTGCCTGTCTGTCAATGTGTTGTCGCGGTCTGCTTCTGCCATTATGCCGTCAAGGTCATAAAGACCTGCCGCCGCGATCCGTTCAAGATATTCTGCCATGGTGTGCTCCTTACTTTTCGATAATGAAATGCACGCCATCAATGAGAAGCGAGCAAAGCTCGTTGGGGTTGTTTGTTATGCAGGTGCTCATAACTACGCGCTTGCCCTTCCATTCGGGGTGATCGCCGTGGTAATCGTGCCATACGCCTTTATAGTCGGCGTGGATTGAATCCCATTCTTTTTGACTAACCTTAATCATTGTTCTTCTCCTTTCAATCGTCAAGGGGGTGATCTTCTTCCCACATTCTGTCCTGAATGTCGGACATCTGCTTTTCGAGGTTTGCCCACGCTTCATCGGTAATCTTGCCGAAAAGCCCTTCGTATTCTCTTCTGCTTAACATGGTGTTCTCCTTTCATACTTCGCCTTCTAACCATCTGATGGTCAGGCGACCTTGCGTGAGCTTCAGGGTACTTCCGTATTTCATCTCAACGAGAACTCTGATGATGTTGTCAATTTCGGACAGGGAAATGAGTGTAGGGTCGGTTGTGGCGAGGTTGTAAATCGCTTCGGTGGCTTCTCTGATGGTGGTGCAGGCGTAGGTCAGAGGGGTGGTCAGTGCGTAGTAGGTGATTTCAAAGTGTTGCATGGTGTTTCTCCTTTCAATTTG
>JAEIGA010002003.1_pt1 | contig 32468 bp, 26 predicted proteins | sample 9270691 | NCBI WGS metagenome assembly JAEIGA01 (sample SAMN17057246, study PRJNA624740) | gut metagenome | biome: biome; isolation source: fecal sample | host: Bos grunniens | place: China: Xizang | collected 2019 | reverse complement strand
GGCGTAGGTCCTGGTGATGAAGTTTGTGTACAATCGTTTACCTTCTGCGCCTCCTCCCATCCTATTACTTATCTGGGGGCAACGCCTGTGTTTATTGATTCGGAAAAAGACACATGGAATATGGACCCAGACTTATTGGAGCAAGCCATAGAAGATCGCATCGCGAAGACAGGCAAAAAGCCTAAAGCTATTGTGCCTGTAGCATTGTATGGTATGCCATATAACTGCGATCGCATCATGGAGATCGCAAAGAAATACGATATTCCTGTGGTAGAAGATGCTGCCGAAGGATTTGGTTCGTGCTACAAGGGACAGATGCTAGGCACCTTTGGACGATTTGGTGTATTGTCATTCAACGGTAACAAGATGATCACTACTTCTGGTGGCGGCGCCCTACTCTGCCAAACAGCCGAAGACAAAGAGAAAATCATGTGGTATGCCACCCAAGCTCGTGAAGCTTATCCATATTACCAACACGAAGCTATAGGATACAACTATCGCATGTCGAATATCTGCGCAGGTATCGGTCGTGGACAGATGGCGATAGCCAATGAGCATATTGCACACCATAAACATGTACAAGCGTTGTACGAAGAGTTGCTAGCCGATGTAGAGGGAATAACCGTACACAAAGCACCTTCAGCAGATTATGACTCAAACTATTGGTTGTGCACGATTGAACTAGATTCAAGTTTGCGCATTAAAGGTCAAGAGCAGGCATACAAAGAAGTGATTACAAGCGCCGTAGGTGGTGCTGCAGGTGTAATACACGCTGTAGATTCTGCTACAACAGAATGTCAGCCTAATGACAATGTGGAAGCCTTGCGTGTGTATATGTTGAATGCCAAGATAGAGGCTCGTCCTGTATGGAAACCAATGCACAAGCAACCTGTATATAAGAATGCTCCTGCTTATGTGAATGGTGTGAGCGAAGCAATCTTCAAAGTTGGTATGTGCTTGCCTGCTGGTCCATATGTTAGCGATGAGGATGTACGATACATTGTAGATACGATAAAAGAAGCAATGATTTAAAGTCATAAGATTATGAAACGAATGAAAGATATAACCGCATCCGATATTTTTTCGCACTGGGTAAATATAGGTTATTTACCTCGTTGGGGTGTGTTATTGATAGACCTATTTATTATACTTATCTCTTTTACAATTAGTATAGTTATAGGCAATAATTTATGGGGTTATAGTTTTCCTAAATTATTACTACCATTGTGGTCACAGATTATCATTTTAGGAATGACGCAATGCGTATTCTTTTGGATATTTCATACCTACTCAGGTATCTTGCGCTATTCAACTTTTGTAGATACCATCAAAGTTATTCTTGCCACAGCAAGCAATGGCTTAATGCTAATAGCAATCAATCTTATATGTAAGCAATTTTTAGATGCTACGCCATTCTTGACGACATCGCTGATTATTTATGTATTTGTAGCGGTGTGCTTCCTGTTTACCTGGCGCGTTGCGATAAAAACAGTATTTGAATATATATCGCACAACAATGCCAATGTAAAGAAAGTGTTGATTTATGGCACAAAGTCAGCAGGATTGTCCATAGCCAAGATGTTGCAATCCAATATGGAAAGCAAATATAAACCAGTAGGATTTATAGCTGACAAGAATGACAATAGCAACCATAATCTATTGGGTATGAATATCTATAAGTTAAATAACGAACTTATAGAACAGATGAAGAAGAAGGGTATCAAATGCATCATCGTATCGCCTATAAAAATGCAGGAGATTAATCCTATCAAGGATTTGTCCATCTTTATCAATAATGGTATCAAGATATTGACCACACCATATTTTACAGATTTTTCGGAAAAAGATGGTGAAACCAATTTCAAAGAAGTGATAGGTCGCATTGAGTCCATCAAAGTGGAAGACCTCCTAGAGCGCCCAGTGATAGATATAGATACAGAGAATGTACAAGCGGTTCTGAAAAATCGTACCGTAATGGTAACTGGTGCAGCTGGTAGCATTGGTAGTGAGATTGTACGCCAAGTGGCTAATCATCATCCACAAGCTATCATCCTGTTGGAGATGGCCGAATCACCACTACACGATTTGACTGTAGATTTGCGCAGGAAGTATTCTGATTTACAAATCATACCAATCATAGCAGATATTCGTCAAGAAGATATGGTAAGTGCCATCTTCGAGGAGTATCATCCTAATGTTGTTTTCCACGCTGCTGCTTACAAGCATGTACCGTTGATGGAGGACTTCCCTACCCAAGCTATCTTGGCTAATGTGCTAGGTACTAAGAATGTGGCTGATTATGCAATCAAATATAAGACTGATCGTTTTGTAATGGTATCTACCGATAAGGCTGTTAATCCTACCAATGTAATGGGTGCGTCCAAGCGTATAGCAGAGATTTATGTACAATCGCTATTCCTTAAGACACATCAAACCAACGAGAACTGTACCAAATTTATTACCACCCGATTTGGTAATGTGTTAGGTAGTAATGGTTCTGTGGTGCCATTCTTCAAAAAACAAATCGCAGAAGGTGGTCCAGTAACAGTTACACACCCCGATATTATTCGTTATTTTATGACTATTCCTGAAGCTAGTTGCCTAGTACTCGAAGCAGCTACGCTAGGTAATGGTGGCGAAATATTCTGCTTCGACATGGGACAGCCTGTTCGCATAGCCGACCTGGCAGAAAATATGATTCGACTAGCAGGTCTAACACCAGGTAAAGATATTAAGATTATCTATACAGGCTTACGACCAGGAGAGAAACTATTCGAAGAATTGCTCAATCAGAAAGAAACAACTATCCCAACTAAAAACAAGAAGATTCTTACCGCGAAAGTAAGAGAATATGATTTTGATGTTGTTTCTGGTCAAATTGACCAACTCATTGAACTAGCTAAACGAGGTAAAGTATATCCTACTGTACAAGAAATGAAACGAATAGTTCCAGAGTTCAAGAGTAAGAATTCAATCTACGAAAAACTTGATAAATAACAAAGAAAAAGTCGATTATCACTAATCGACTTTTTTTTAACATTGACTATTGGTTTCAAGTGTATGCCACAAATTATCATCAGGAACAGGCGCTGTGATAGTAACCGGCTGCTTGCTTACTGGATGAATAAAATGTATTTTTCTTGCGTGCAAAGAGATACCACCATCTGGGTTGCTGCGCTTGGCACCATATTTTAGGTCACCTTTGATAGGACAACCTATGGCAGCTAGTTGACAGCGAATCTGATGATGACGACCTGTCTCAAGATTAATTTCTAGTAATGTATATCGTTCGCTTTGTGCAATAACTTTATAGAAGAGTACAGCACGCTTGGCGTCCTTGGTAGAAGGCTTAACAATAACAGACTTGTTCTGTTTCTCGTTGCGCCAAAGATAATTCTCAAGTCTTACTTCTTTACCCGAATTACCTAACTTATTGATAGCATCGCTCTCTACAATAGCCCAATAGATTTTCTGAATATTCTCGTGCGACTTAAACATTTCGTTTAAGCGTGCAAGCGCTTTACTTGTACGCGCAAAAAGCACAACACCTGTAGTAGGACGATCCAAACGGTGTGTTACACCTAGAAATACTTCGCCAGGTTTATTGTATTTCTCTTTGATATATGCTTTGACGATATCTGACAAAGGTGTATCGCCTGTCTTATCGCCTTGCACTATCTCGTGGCAAGTCTTGCTAACTGCAATAATATGGTTATCTTCGTATAGAACGGTCATTATGATTACTGATTAAGGTATGGTGAAAATATCAATTGATATGCATCAAACCACTGCGATGCAAGTTGTTCGTATCTGGTATAAAAAACTTCGTCGGATATCTCACGCTTAAGCCATTCAGCATATAAGGGTGCAAAAGAGGTTTCTATTTGTTGTTCTACCTGACGAGTTAGAGACAAGATAGATGGTTGATTATTAGTACCTTGCAATACATTTTGCAGAGCTATGTATCGCTTACCATTGCTAATGGCTAGCGGAAAAACATATTGGTTCTTGATACTCAAAGCCAAGTCGCAAATAGGGCTATGCAATGCCTGACCAGATAGTGCAAGCGAGTCGGTCATCTGCATATAGGCAGGGAGATGTGTTGGAGTCATCACCAACGGAATAGCCACGGCACAAGCGGGATAACCAAGCGCCGTCCACATAACTATATGACGAGCATCCTGTCCCATCGCAACACCTTCAAAAACCACAACAGCCGAGGTACTACGACGAGGAATAAAATCCTGATCTACAACATATTGCGGAGCGTTATCCGCCGAATAGCGAAGACCTAACAACTCGTGTCTATATTCGCGAGAAAATAGGTTGATTGCATCATAGGCTGACTGTAACGAACGGCTAGCAGATGCCTCGCTCATAATAGCAGAAGCCGTTAGATAACGCTCCCATCCCGCATATTCCTCGTAACGACCTGCAAAACTAAAATTAGTAACTACTCTATATCCCGCAGAGTCTTGATTGACATCGTACTTGATATATCGATGATTATTCATCTCATAGTAGGCTGCTCCACCCTGTGCATCAATCACGCCAAAATTAGCTTCTACACCCCAAGGTTGAGGATATGTATTCAACCAAGATTCAAACTCATCTAGCGTAGCACAATTGCCTAGTGCATGGTACATCAGTTCGCCCTCACGATCCATAGGACAGTCCAACGAGTCTTCGCGCAAGTTATACGACGCAGTATTCATAATACAGAAACCAGCTGTATTCATTCCTGCCCATACCTCGCCATCAAGCATAGGCGAATTCACCAGACCGATAAATTCGTATTTAGAACCTTGAAAACTAGCTATACGATTATTAAGTTCGCCCGTATCTCGATGTTTGAACATCATAGGACGACCAGACGGACTAGCACTACCACTAATAATAAAAGAGGTGCACGCCCATATAGCGGAAGTACAAATATATAATATCAGCAGCAAGAATGAGCGTTTCATATCAAACTTAATAATTGTTGCTGCAAAGGTAGTAAAAAAATACCAATCTAGCAAAAAAAGTTGCATATGTAAAAAAAAAAATGTAACTTTGCAGCAAATTTATAAAAATATGAACAGAATCTATCTATTAATCGGGCTATTAGTATTAAGTAGCGGCATATTGGCACAACAAAACGCAGCATATCTTGAGTATATTGAGAAATACCGCGATATGGCTATTGAGCAACAGATTAAGCACCGTATACCAGCAGCCATCACAATGGCTCAAGGTATATTAGAGTCAAATGCAGGTAGATCGGAGTTGGCTGTGAATGCGAATAACCACTTTGGCATCAAATGTGCTTCTGATTGGGTGGGTCTTACTTTTTCTGCTGACGACGATACACAAAACGAATGTTTCCGTAAGTATGCTACCGTAGCTGATTCATATGAAGATCACTCATTATTCTTAATGCGCAAACGCTATGCTAGTCTTTTTGTATTGCCTATAGCTGATTACAAGAGTTGGGCACACGGTCTGAAAGCCTGCGGATATGCTACAGACCCTAAATATGCTGATAAGTTGATCAAACTGATTGAACAATATAATCTACAGTCGCTGACCTTAGACTCCACGCTGATCAAAGGTGGATTTGTCACAGAAAAAGATACTGCGTGGCAAAACACAGAAGATGGACAAGAAATCACATTTGCATACGAAGATGATAGTTACACTATCAACGAGATTATTTCTGCATACAACGATCATCAATCGAAACGAATCAATGGTGTACGCTATATCATCGCTAATGATGGAGACACTTTTGCATCGCTAGCTATCTATCTTAATATGTACGAGCGCACACTGCGCAGATATAATGATGCCTTGGATACACGCGAATTAAAACCAGGTGATATTGTCTATATCTATCCAAAGAAGAACAAAGCTAGTCGCAAAACGCCTAACTACTATTTCAGAGCTAATTCAGGTGAGGATGCGTGGAGCATATCACAAAAGTTTGGTATCAAACTTAAGAGTTTGTACAAGCTGAATGGCATTCCGTTTGGTACACCGCTTACCACCACGCAACAACTTGATTTACGCTAATAATGGCGAAGCACAAGGCCCAGTCTATTGGCGATCTAATCGCACAATTCATCGAAGGTACTGAATTGGAGAAATCCTTGCTAGAAAGGCAAGTTGTGCAATTGTGGCCACAAGTAATGGGAGCAATGGTTGCTAACCTAACAGGAGATATAGAAGTCAAGAATGGTGTACTATTTGTACATATACATTCAGCAGCATTAAGACAACAACTATTTGAATGCCGATATGATGTTGTAAAAAAACTAAACGAAGCTATTCACTCCAATTATATCAAAGATATTCGTCTTTTAGGATAATCTGAAAACGGAAGATATACATAGCATCACCCAATCAGCAGACCAAGTGGCTCTGCAACGAAATCGATACTCCCATCTTACAGATGAGGAGTTTCGTTTCTTGATACAACAATTAGATGGTTACCAACGCACGAAGGATAAACTGCCTAGCTTTGCCAGGATAAAAGACTGGTGGTATCCTGTTCGGCTGTCCTGTGAGCAATGTTCAAGTGAATTGACTGCCCGCTACAAGGCATCCCTACTACCAAAAGAAGCATTCACGCTCACCGACCTTACTGGTGGCTACGGAGTAGACACATACTTTATGAGTCAAAATGCCACAGAGGCACATTATGTAGAGCGCTACCAAGAATTATGCAAGATTGTTGCGCATAATTTTGAGCAGACTCGTCCTCATGTGCATATACACAATACAGAGGCATTGACATACCTGCAAGAGATGCAGCCAAACGATGTCATATACATTGATCCAGCTCGTAGGAATCAATATGGCGGTAAGGTATTCCGCATAGAAGATTGCGAACCTAATCTCATAGAGATACTAGATACCCTTCGTAGCAAATCCAATAGTATTATTATCAAATTGAGCCCAATGTTGGATATCAGTCAAGCACTAATATCGCTAAAAGGTAATTGGGATGTACATGTTCTGGCTGTCAAAAATGAGGTAAAAGAGATTCTACTAATCTCGTATCACTCTAGTACTACCTCGAAGGAATATCATAGAGAAAAACAAGGGATGATATACGCTATTAACCTCATACCTACCCCATCACAAGATGATTTTTCTGCCAACACTTTCGCCTTTACCAAGGATGAGGAACGAGATGCACATTGCCAACTGTATGATGATACAAATAAATACTTAATCACTCCTGGTATATATATCTACGAACCCAATGCTGCTATAATCAAGGCGGGAGCCTTCAAGATAGTAGCACAGCGATACGAACTATGCAAGATGAGCGCCAATACCCATCTATATCTATCTGATAAGTTTATTAAGGATTTCCCAGGAAGGGTATGGCAAATAGTAACCACCAACATTAAACAACAGAAGGATATCCGTGCCAACATTATGACACGCAACTATCCTCTCACACCTGAACAACTACGAAAGAAATTGAAAATCAAAGATAGTGATACCCATACTATTATTGGTGCTCGCCTAGGTGACAAACCTACTCTATTCTTGGCGGAGCGCATTGACCAACATACCACAAGCCGCTAAAATATCTTCGCCACGACTACGGCGAATAGTGGTCGTTATGCCATTATCGCTCAAATAATCTCTTAACCACTCCATCTGCTTTTCATCACTACTTGCAAAGGCTTGATCTACTCCACTATGGAAGCGAATCAAGTTCATTCGGCAAGGCAGTCCTTTCAACAGACGCACAAGCTCTTTGGCGTGACGAATAGTATCATTCTGATTATACCAACAGATATACTCAAAACTTACTCTGCGTTGGTGTTGCCAGTCATGTTGTTTAAGTAGCGCAACCACATCGCTCAAATGATAGCGTTTCTCAATAGGCATAATCTCCTGTCTTTCTGCGCCAAAAGGATTGTGCAACGAGATAGCTAAATGACACTCGCTTTCTTTTAAGAATCGTTCCAAACCAGGTAGTACACCCACAGTTGACACAGTGATGCGTTTGGGTGACCAGGCGCAACCCCATGTTTCGGTCATTACTTGCAAAGAGCGAAGTACATTATCAATATTATCCATTGGTTCGCCTTCACCCATATAGACGATATTGGTTAATTTGTCCGAATCAGGAATAGAAAATATCTGATTTAGAATCTCGGTAGCAGATAGATGGCCGTGAAAACCCAAAGTGCCAGTCATACAAAATTTGCATCCCATCTTACAACCAGCTTGTGTACTCACACACAATGTAGCTCGGTCATTATCAGGAATATAGACAGATTCTATATAGACATTACCTTTGGTCTCATTGCCATTGAGTTGAAAGAGATACTTCTTGGTTCCATCCGTAGAAACAGCTTCTGCTACTGGCCCGTGGCGACCAATAGTATATTGCTCTGCCAATGCTTGACGACCTTTGAGCGATATATTCGTCATATCGTCAAACGAAATTGCACGACGCTCATATAGCCACTCTGCCAATTGTTTGCCTGCAAACTTTTGCAGTCCAACCGACAAAGCTACTTCTTGTAACTCGGCAAGTGTCTTACCCAATAATGCTGGTTTCATAGGATGCTTATTTACTGATTATCGTAAGCGGTCTGCCGCACGAACAAGTGCCTCGTCTTTCAGAATACGACGAGTAGCCATCATCAGTAACACGATATTAACTAGTGGGATAGCTGCCCATACGCTAATATACCAATCTGCACCAGCCAAAGATATTTCACCAATAGTTTCATATCCCTTTACAACATATGCGGTATATAGCGCCAACAAGGCATAGAAACCTAGGCACAATATCACATTCATTACATTGAATCGTGCTTGTAGTAGACGACGCTTAAACAAGAAGATGGTCACTAGTGCCAATACTGGTGAAGCGATTGTCATCACAGCCATAGGCCATTTATCCAAGACATTTAGACTCACATATTCTGTTCCTTCAGGAAGAAGAAACTGCATAGGTGAAAACAAGCACAATAATGTACCTAAAACAACCACCAAGAGGAGGTATAAAGTTTGAATTCGTTGTATCATATTTTTAGTGTAAAGTTTAAAGTGTAAAGTTTAAAGGTCAGTGATTAATTGGCACAAGTCATTGACCAATTGATACTTATCGCCTGTGGAAGGACAAGTAGCAAAGCCATCCTTGTCAAACTTGAGTTTCTCGCCATATCGGCTTACCCAACCTACTCTACGCGCAGGATTACCCACCATCAAAGCATAAGCGGGCACATCTTTTGTCACTACAGATCCTGCACCTATAAGGCAATACTCGCCCAATGTATTACCGCAAACAATAGTAGCATTGGCACCCACAGATGCACCACGGCGGATAATCGTATCCTTGTATTCGTCCTTACGAACAACAGCCGAACGAGGATTAATCACATTAGTAAACACCATACTCGGACCAAGGAACACATCATCGCCACAGCGTACGCCAGTATAGATAGATACATTGTTCTGCACTTTACAATTGCGTCCAAGTACAACACCAGGAGACACCACTACATTCTGACCAATATTGCAGTTTTCGCCTATTTGACATCCTGACATGATATGCGAAAAGTGCCAAATCTTGGTACCTTTTCCTACGATGCAACCTTCATCTACATAAGATGATTCGTGTATAAAATACTCGTTCATAATTTAAAAGAATGCTTTAAAGATATCATTACCATTAGCAAAGATCATCAAGGCTAATAGCAACCAGAAACCTATAGTGTTAGCTATTTCTAAAAATTTGTCACTTGGTTTACGGCGTGTTATGATTTCCCACAAGAGGAATAAGATATAGCCACCATCTAGTGCAGGAATAGGCAAGAAGTTCATAAATGCCAAGATCAGACTCAAGAATCCTGTCATATACCAGAATGATTGCCAATGCCATAGATCAGGGAACATATTGCTTATTGCGCCAAAACCGCCTACACTCTGCGCTCCCTCTTTGGTAAACACCAAGCGGAATTGTTTTACATACATCACCAATTGGTCCCAACCGTGTTGAATACCTGCATAAATAGCTTCTACAAAGTTGTAGGAAGTATGTATCAATGGATAATAATCCCATGGCATTATGCGAGTAACACCAATCAAAGCTTGATCACCGATGAACAATCGTGTTTGCATTGGTACACCTGCACGATAAAAATGCAAGGTTATACTATCGCAAGGATATTTAGCCAACTCGTTAGCTATCTCTGCTTGGCATAAGTTCAGTTTATCGTTAACACCTACTACGCTATCACCTTTTTGCATATCAGCAAAAGAGGCAGCACCACCAGGCATTACCGAATCTATGATAAAAGGCATATAGTAGGATATCAAGGTGTATCCTTTCTTGACATAGGATTTGTCTGCACGCTGTTTCTCACGCTCTTGTGCATCAATATCGTTTTGCAGGGTTAGGTATCGCTTGCCCAAATCTTCTGACATAGTCAAAGCCACGGTATCACTACCACGCAATACGAGGACATCGCGCTCGCCTTCTAGAATAATAGATTGGGTGATATCTGACAAGTCTTGTGGTGCAACACCATTGATTGTCAACACTTTATCTTGTTGTTTAAATCCTTCTTCAAGCAACATATCCGAATAATATAGTCCTGTATGTACTTGCGATAATGGCATAGAATCTTGTCCCCAATGGAAAAGCACCATACCAAAGATGAATAGCGCAGCTACAAAATTAACCAATATTCCACCAATGATGATGCAGAGTCGTTGCCATACATTCTTTGAACGGAATTCCCAAGGTTGTGGCTCTGATGGTAAATCGGTAGCCGATTTTGTTTCGTCCACCATACCTGCAATAGCGCAATATCCACCAAAAGGAACCCATCCTAGTCCCCACTCTGTATTATCTGGATAACGACGCCAATCATCTTCTGGCAATGCGGCTAGTTCGTCATCTGTCATTGGTCGATAGACGATTTGTCCTTTCTCATCTTTCTTCTCATTGCCCATAGCATCGATTACAGGTAGTGCGGCAGGTTCTACATTGGGTGCGAAGAACTTGATTTGCCACTTACCATTAATCTTCTTGGCACGAATAAGCGAGATTTTAGGATTGAAGAACATATAAAATTTCTCTACGCGTACTTTAAATAATCGAGCGAAGAGAAAATGCCCAAGCTCGTGTATAACTACAAGAATACTTAAAGCCAATATCAGTTGTAACCACTGCATAGTTTAGTTTGTTTAAAGGGTTTTAAGAGTTTCAAAGTTTCAGAGTTTCAGAGTTTCAGAGTTTCAGAAGCTATGCGACGAGCTTCTTGATCTGTTAGTACATAATCTTCGTATGTAGGTTCAGCGATAAAGGTAGTCTTCAACATTGTTTCTGCAATGATGTCTGACATCTGCAAGAATCCACATTTGCCTTCTCTAAATGCCAGATTGACCACTTCATTAGCGGCGTTCAATATACAAGGTACATTACCTGCTCTGTTCATAGCCTCATATGCCAATGCCAAATTTGGGAAGCGCTTCAAGTCTGGTTCTTCAAAGGTCAACGACTGTGTTGCGAACAAGTCTAATCGTGGTACATTGCTTGTCCATCGCTCGGGATATGTCAGCGCATATTGTATAGGCATACGCATATCAGGTGTACCTAATTGTGCTTTTACGCTACCGTCAACAAACTGCACAGCCGAATGTACTACGGATTGTGGGTGTACCAATACTTGTATTTTCTCCACAGGGATATCAAACAACCATCGTGCTTCTATAACCTCAAAGCCTTTGTTCATCATACTTGCCGAGTCAATGGTTATCTTTGCTCCCATTTCCCAATTAGGGTGTTGTAGAGCTTGTGCTGCTGTAACATTTTGCATTTGGTCTAGCGTGAAAGTGCGGAATGGTCCACCGCTAGCTGTCAGCAGCAGTTTCTCTACGCTAGCCATATCTTCGCCCACAAGACTTTGGAAGATAGCCGAGTGTTCGCTATCTACGGGTAGAATATCTACTTTATATCGTTGTGCTAAACGGCATATTATCTCTCCGGCTACCACTAGTGTCTCCTTGTTGGCTAATGCTATTGTCTTCTTTGCTTTGATAGCTTCTATTGTTGGACGCAAGCCAGCGTATCCTACCATAGCAGCCACTACCACATCTATGGCAGGGTGTGTAACTAGTTGAGCGATTGCTTTCTCACCAGCCATTACTTGTATGGGTAGGTCGCTCAATGCATCGCGCAAACGAGGATAGCAAGTCTCGTCGGCTATACAAACCACAGCTGGATTAAACTCCAAAGCTTGTTGTATCAGCATTTCTACGCTTCGATGAGCAGTCAGCGCATAGACAGCAAATGTTTCTGGATGCTGACGCACCACATCCAATGTCTGTGAACCAATGCTACCTGTACTACCTAATATAGCGATTTGTTTCATACTTGTTTAATTAGATTTGGCGTACATCTATTTTGTTTTTTTTGCCTCTTCTAGCCTCTCTGTCTTGCGAAGTGGCACAATGTATGCCATCTTGACGCATTCGTTTGTTAGAAGAGATATGTTCGCTACCAAACTTACCATCTTTCTTTATCAAAATTCGTACCGATAATAGTACTATGGCAAGTCCTATGGCTAATATAACGACGATGAGTTGTTTCATTTTTTCTTTCCTTTGAGATAAAAATCTAGTACGATGCTTCGTCTGGTCAGTTGTCGGAATCCGTTATTCTTATTGCCATTTAGCGTATAGTTGCGTTTCATACGATGGTATGCTAGGCGAGCTTGAACAACGGCTTTTACATTGTTTGTTTGCCCCGTTACCAACATTTGTGCAGCTGCTAGATAATCCATAAAGAATCGTACAATCATTATCCACCATCTATGTGCATTAGGCAAATTTTTATAGAGCATCAACAGGTTGTTGCGAAAATTGAGGTAGGTTTTTCTTGGATTATCGTATCCTAATGTTCCGCCGCCCAGATGATATACCACTGCTTGCGGAATGCTTACCACAGTAGGGTGAGTATCAGATATAGCATAGTTGAGTATGCGCCAACAGAGGTCAATCTCCTCTTGATGGGCAAAAAACTGTGCATCTAGTCCTCCTAAATCCTTATAAACGCGCGTACGCAGAAGCATACAAGCACCTGTAGCCCAAAAGATAGGAGCTATCTTATCATATTGCCCCAAATCGTCTTCTACATATGTCATCAATCGTCCACGGCAGTAGGGATATCCTAAGATATCCATCATTCCTCCGGCTGCGCCTGCGTGTTCAAAATGTATAGTAGTACACTTGCTAGCTTTATAGTCTTGTTTAGATTGCCAAGCTAGTACTTTAGGTTGTGCCGCCAATGTTTGTGGATGAGCGTCCATATAGTCTAGCATCGTGTCTAGCCAGCCAGGTGTAACTTCTACATCTGAATTTAGCAGCACCACATATTCGGCATCTACTTGCGCAATAGCGCGGTTATATCCTTCGGCAAAACCATAATTTTTGTCTAATTGGATTACTTTAACAGCTTGCGTTTGTAGATATGCCAACGAAGCATCCGTAGAACCATTGTCTGCAACAACTATTTCTACATCAGGCGATTGGGTATATGCTAACACAGATGGCAGATACTGGCGAAGCATCTGCTCGCCGTTCCAATTTAATATGACTACACTACATTTCAATCTTCAAACAATTATTGATTAGAATCCAAAACTAAATCCGATATTAGCATTGAAGTTGCCACCTTGGTAGAAGCGTGGCACAAACTTGTTCAGATAGTATTGTGCATCTCCTATATCTTCGCTAGGCAGGGCATCTGTTTTTTGGTTATCATAGCCACGCGCATTGTTGTAGCCCAAGGTCAGTGTCATAAACATATTCGGATGCACTTCATAGATACCATCCAGACATACTTCGTCATTGCGATAGATGCAATGGTCAAATGGTTTTTGTGAAATCGTTTGTGATATACCTCCCTCACGAATCACGCCATCTGCTCCACGATACACACGCAGATAAGCATAGGAGTTGTACTTCGTATCATTGGTATAGGAAAGTTTGAGCAACATACCACGAATAGGACGATAGGCTAATTCGGCATAGATTGATTGTGCATTATCACCCATATAATGTCCCAGATTAAAACTATTAGAGCTCCAAGTCAGTGCATCTATCGAGTGGGTGTAGCAAGCCACATTGGTTCGCACAAACTCCGCCTTCAAGCTCAAACCTTCTACTGGCCAACCCGAGCAGTTAAGACCTACGAGATACGATATAGGATTATGCTCGGCATTAGTAGGTTTGAGTCGAGATAACTTGAATTCATCCACATAGAACGAACCATATAGGTGCAAATGATTTACGGGGCGTACAGATACCGATGCAAACAACTGCGAGTTTTGATTTTGCGTAACAATACCTTTGGTCAGCAGGTGATCTAAGGATTTGTAGAAAGCTATTGGTATCAAATATGCAGCTTGTATGTTCTGTTCTGCGTAGATGATGGAGTTACCCAGCGAGAATGACAAGTGTTTGATGGGGGTAAATGTAAACATATTTGCCGCCATAAACTTGTTAAGTGGTCTATACTCTTTGTCTTGTACACCTGGTTTGGTTGTATTCTCTAGATAGTAGTATGTAGAGTCAGCTACATTAGACACTAACCAAGCGTGGAAATAATCAAACTGAAACCACTTGCAAGGAGTCAGTTGTAGGGATATCATTGGTGCCGCAGGTGCTCTACCCGATAAAATGTTAGATGCATAGTATGCTTCTCCCCAACGAATATTCTCTCGTTGTAGGCTGATGCTTCCCCACCACGAATATAAGCTTATTCCACCTTTCGAATCCGAAAAGTCACCACCATAATTAGCCTCCTTATACTGCACGCCTGCAATAGGTGAAAGTGCAGGTTGTGCCTGCGAAGCGCCGTAGTGGATACGAGCACCATACATTCGCTCATTATCAGACGCAAAAACCGAAGATTTCAGCCAGTTGCCACTCCAGGAATAGTCACGCAGACTACCCCATATACTCAAATGGCGGGCTATATCCATTTGCAAATCTGCGCCATACCAACGCTGCAAGATTGCACCTTTTTGGTTAGCCAATATGCTCATTCCTAGAATAGGACGCAGGCGCATTTTGAACTGCTTGTTAGCAGTCATATAGCTGAATTGTGGATCAGCCACAGAAAGATTATAGGTAGCGTAGTCAGTGTATTGTACAAAGTTGTTGACCATTGTATCGCATTCAAGTGCAAACTCATTGAGGTAATACGCCAATTCTTTTTGTTGGCGTGTAGATAGCAATGAGTCGGCTTGTTGGGCTTGTAGCAACATATTAGCCACTTGTGTGCGGGTATAAGGACGAATAGCTGTTTGGATAGTAATGACCCCATCGGTTGCTAATTCGTCAAGATAATCATATAGTTTGGTTTGGGTGAGCGGTACAGGAATATGTTGCGCTATGCTGGGCATTGCACACAACATCACCAATAGCAATAGTACTAATCCTCTTCTACTCATAGTCAATTATATTTATGCACTATGCGCACGCTTAAAGACGATAGTGGCTACTATTCGCCAGAAATAGATAAAGTCAGTAACCAGTGTTCCTCGCTGCTCGCACATAGTCAGATAGCGCATTTCAGAGGCTTGTATCTCGTCTAGGGTTTTAGGCATATCTGCATAGAATGGTGGCAGCAGTCCTGGTTTGTGTCTCACGCGTTGTTCTTGCAGTTCTTTGCAATACAACGAAAAATAGTGTTGAGATATTGGACGCACGCCTACTAGTTTCATATCACCTTTTATCAGGTTCAGCAGCATCGGTAACTCATCTACCCAGTATCTACGCATTAGGCGACCTAGTGTGGTTACACGAATATCGTGATTGAATTTACCACCCTCTTGCAGCGCATAGCGTTCGTAGATATAGGCTTGTAAGAACTCGGAGTATGGGTGCATTGTACGAAACTTGTAAACCTTGAACAGTTTGCCGTTCTTACCTACTCGTTTCAGTTTCACCAATATACCGTAAAGTCTTCTAGCTGTGAGTTCGGGTCTGAACTTACGACGCGCTATCACATAACTCAAATCACCTTTTTTGCGTTCGTCTACTATTTCAAATCCGCAGTAGCATAATCGTCCTAGCACCTCTGCTTTGCTCAATACGCGATTCTTACCTTCGGTGATGTCAAAATATAAACGCGATGTCATAAACAACTTAGGCAAAACACGCTTGTAGCAGAAGAAGGCTACATAGTACAACCAGCCAATAAATACAGGAAAACGACTTAATATATTGCGTTTGGTAACCGACTGTGGTTCGTAGCAGCACACCCATATACCATTGTCAGGCAACTTGTCGTTTACGGTTGTAAACAGTTTGTTCACACCTCGTATCTGATTGAGTGGCATAAAGTTAACCAGCACATCATAGCGATAGTTAGGCAGTTTCTTGATGTTGTACAAATCGGTTGAACGCAGTGTAAAGGTATTGCTCGAATACAGGTCTACATTCTTCTCCACATAGCGCAATGCTTTTTCGGGTGTAAAATCCAGTATACTCTCACGCAGCGCTTGTTTGTCTGCTGGCGAAATACGAGTAGCTTCGTTCAGCACAACCTGTGGAGAGCGTTCGGGTGCTTCGATAGGTGCATCATCGGCATCTAGGGCGTAGCGGTATGCGTGTTTGAAAATCAAAATGATTAGCGATGCACCTAGCATCACTAACCACAATGTGAGAAGTACCCAGATGGAGAAGTGTCGTCCTTCCATCAGCATCATATAGCCGCTCATACCTGCGAATAGCAGTACTGATGCGGCAAGCAGGCGTCTGATATCTTTGCCCATCTTCATATACTTGACGGGTATGTATCGATGGCAACCATAGCCAAAAAGCAACCACATCAGCGAGAAGATTAGTACAAATACACTATACTTCTGAAAGGGGACTTGTGTAGATAATGGGAACCAAGCCAATACAGCGCACACACTGATTATCAATGCGATAGCATCAACTATCACATATCTCCAGTAGGGTTTATAGAAGAATCGTATATGCGCCATAGTGCCTTGTTATAGTATTATTTCTTCTTCGCGCAGCGTTGATTCATTGCATCAATTACTTCAGATGTAATGTCATATGATTCTGCAGCCATCAATACATTGTCCTTAGCATTGTTGCTCAAAATCATATGATAGCGACCATCCGCATTGAATACTTGCAAGAAGGTAGAGAGAGAGTCTGCCAATTGCTTGTTCAAGTTTTGGTTCTCAAGCAAGATGTCCTCTGTCAATTTTGCTTCTAGTGCTTGCAACTCTTGCTCTTTTTTAGCCAAGCGTTGTTGCTCTTTCTCTGCACGCTCACGGCTCAAGAAGGCGTTGTTTTCTAGTTTGCGTTGGAAATCAGAAACTTCGTTTTGGAACGAACGCAACTTGGTGTTCATCTTCAAGCGAGCATCCTCTTGTTTCTTCATCAACTTTTCGTTAGCCTCTTGTGCAAAGATATAATTCTCCAATAGGCTATCTACATTCAGATACGCTACTGGCAATGTCTCTACTGCAGTAGGTGTATCTACTACAGGTGCTTCTTTCTTGCTCAACAAGAGCCCAAACAATGTGGCTACGGCAGCCACCAATACTACATTTACTACAATTTGTACTTTATTCATTTTTTCTTGTCTTTAAACTTTCAACTTTAAATTTCAACCTTAAACCAACTCGTGAATAATGAGTCCGGAGCGCAATTTTGGCTCAAACCAAGTGGTTTTAGGTGGCATAATGTTACCTGTATCGGCGATATCGATGAGTTGCTTCATTGTTACAGGATATAGTGCCAATGCCATTTTCATTTCGCCGCTATCTACTCTATCGCGTAGCTCTTGCAGACCACGAATACCGCCTACAAAATCAATACGCTTATCCGAGCGCAGATCCTTAATACCTAGTAGCTTGTCCAAGATCAAGTTAGATGATATTGTCACATCCAATATGCCGATAGGATCTTGGTCATCGTATCTACCTACTTTGGCTACTAGCTTGTACCAGCGTCCTTCCAGGTATAGGGCAAAGGTATGCAATGCGTCTGGATGATAGATTTCGGTGCCCATATCTTCTACGGTAAAATCAGCTTGTAGTGCTTGCAAGAACTCGGCTGCTGTCATACCGTTGAGGTCTTTAACCACGCGGTTGTAGTCCATTATATAGAGTTGATTCTCTGGGAAGCATACAGCTAGGAAGTAGTTGTACTCCTCGTCGCCACGATGGTTAGGGTTTTGCAGTTTCTTCTCATTGCCTACCAAGGCAGCAGCAGCACTACGGTGGTGACCGTCGGCGATGTACATCGCAGGCATTTCTGCTACTATCTCTGTGATGCGAGCTATATCTGCTTTATCACGAATCACCCAGAAGGTATGACCAAAACCATCTAGATCAGACACAAAGTCATATTCTGGTTCGCCAGCAGTAGTACGAGCGATGATAGCATCTAGTTCGTTATGATGAGGGTATGCAAAGAACACAGGCTCCACATTGGCATTGTTGACGCGCACATGCTTCATACGATCTTCCTCTTTGTCTCTGCGGGTCAACTCGTGCTTCTTAATGCGACCTTCCATATAATCCTCCACCCAAGCGGCTACTACTAGTCCGTATTGTATACGACCGTTCATTGTTTGTGCATATACATAGTAGTAATCCTCCTTGTCTTGAACCAACCATCCTTTTTCGCGGAAGAGGTCAAATTGCTCACGAGCGGCAGCATATACGCACTCGTCGTGCTCATCTGTGCCAGGCGCAAAGTTAATCTCTGGCTTGATGATATGGTAGAGCGACATCCCATTGCCCTCTGCCTCTTGGCGTGCTTCTTGTGAGTTGAGCACATCGTATGGACGACTGCTAACTTGCTTTGCTAGTTCGCGTGGTGGACGAATGCCACGAAATGGTTTGATTTTCATATACTTAACTTTTAAACTTTAAACACTAAACAAGCATCACTTCTTCTCCACCACTTTCTTGCCCATTGTGCAAGAGCCATTGAAGATAGCGTTAGGTTCTACCATCAGAGTGCCTGTAGCTATTTCGCCTACCAAGTTACTTGTAGCACGCAGTGCAAGTGAGTTCTTCACATCAATCTTGCCGTCTACGCGACCCATCACCTCTGCGTTTTGGCATTCAATACTGCCTTTTACAAGACCTTGCTCGCCGATTACCAATTTACCTGAGCATTTCACATCGCCTTCTACGATTCCGTCGATACGCATATCGCTATCGGTGATAACAGTACCAATGATTTTACTTCCTGATGTTAGGGCATTGTATAATGTGCCCGAATTTTGTTGTGTTGTTGCCATTTTTATAATGATTTAGATTTTTTCATCAAATGTGATGATGCACTATTTATAATTCAGCCTGCAAAGGTAGTAAAAATTTCTCACATACGCAAATTTTTAGCTTAAAAGTTCAAAAAGACAAAAATTATTTGCGTACTTGCGAAAAAAATTGTACTTTTGCACACTTTTTTGCGGCATTAGCACATCGGTAGTGCATCGGCTTCCCAAGCCGAGGAGGCGGGTTCGATTCCCGTATGCCGCTCTTCGTCGCAATTCCTTGTCACAAAGAAATCGCTTTGCGATTTAATGTGAACTAGATTGCTCCTCTTACCTCAAGTCCACGAGACCCTCTGTAGGGGACTAAGAATACGAAGCAGCTTCGATGGCGACGAGTGAACTTTGAAAACAGTATATCGGTCTATCGCGGAGTAAAGGGAAGAAAAACATTTGTTTTAATCCCCTACGACGAGGAAAGTCCGGGCAGCATAGAGCAACACAGCGGTTAATGGCCGTCAGGCAGTAATGTTTGGTCACTGGTACAGAGACGAGTCGCCTTCGGGCGGGTGAAACGACTACACTGTGTGCTGCAATTCCAAGTATACCAATGTTTGAGCGTTGCTCGCGCAAGTTGGAGGGTAGGAAGCAATAGAAGAGCGCAGCAATGCGTACCTCAAGATTAATGATAGACACCACCGACGGAACCGATTCCGGGGGGCAAATGTTCCAAAGGTTTAGAGGGACCGTTAGGGTGGCACAGAACCCGGCTTATAGATATACTGTTTTTTTGACAATTAACAACCTCGTTGTTTGAGGTTAAAATCATAATTACAATGAAAAAAATCTTTCTTTTTATCGCACTATTTAGTGTTGTATCGCTCAATGCTAAACCTCGAATTGACCGTGCAGAACCACTCTGTTGGTGGACCGAGATGAACTGTCCGCTTACGCTTATGTTGCAGGGTGAGGATCTTGCAGATTCACAAGTGACTATCCAAAAACTCCACAACGGCAAGGCTGTTCAGGGCGAGTGCACAGGCCTACAAGTAACGGGTCAACACAATGCCGAGAGCAAAAACTACTTATTTGTGGATTTAGCTGTTAATCAAGCAGGTACATATCGTATTACGCTGCTCAAAAACAAGAAGAAGACTACAGTTAACTACACTATTTACAACCGTCGTGAAGGTAGTCGTGAGCGTCAGGGTTTCACATCTGCTGATATGATTTACCTTATTATGTCAGACCGTTTTGTAGATGGTGATAGCACTAACAACAGCTTGCAGATGGCAGAAAAGGCTAATAAGTCTAATGTTCACGGACGCTTTGGTGGCGATATTCAGGGTATCATCAATAGCCTTGATTATATTGCATCACTAGGTGCTACTGCTATCTGGCCTACTCCACTCTTGGAGGACAACGAGGCTGCGTGGTCATACCACGGTTATGCTTGTTCTGACTACTACCATATCGACCCTCGTCACGGTAGCAACGAGCTCTATAAGTTGATGGTTAAGAAGGCGCACGCCAAGGGTATTAAGGTACTTATGGATATGGTGCCTAACCATTGTGGTGGCACGCACTGGTGGATGAAAGATCTACCTTATCAAAACTGGATCAATCAGTTTGACGAGTTCACCAATACGCCTAATGTCTTCTCTGCTAACTACGATATCAACGCATCGGAGTATGACCGTCAGTTGTCCAACCGTGGTTGGTTTGATCGTCCTATGCCAGATATGAACTTGGAGAACCCTGATTTGCTCAAGTATTTCCAACAATGGGCTATTTGGTGGATTGAGTATGCCAATCTAGATGGTTTGCGTGTAGACACTTATCCATATATTGAGATGATTCCTGGTAGTCAGTGGGTTAAGGCTATTATGGACGAGTATCCTAATATCAATATCGTAGGTGAGTGCTGGACACGCCCTGCGCCTGCTGTAGCGTACTGGCAATCAGGCGTGAAGAACTACAATGGTTTTGATAGTCACCTAAAGACCGTGATGGATTTCCCTGTAGAAGAGGCTATCCGCCAAGCCCTAGAGACCGACGGCAGCGGTTGGGGTAATGGTTTGACCCGCGTGTATGACGCCATAGCAATGGACTACCTCTATGCCGATGTCAATAATATTATGATTATGCTTGGCAACCACGATATGGACCGTATTGCGGATGTAGTGAAAGACCAAGATCCACGCCGTGTGAAATTGGCAACAACGATGTTGGCTACTATGCGCGGTATTCCACAAGTGTTCTACGGTGACGAATATGGTCTAAAGTCAGCTGACCGCAATTTAGGTCACTCTACCCTACGCATGCCATTGCCACTTGGCGAGGAAGTGACGGCAGAGATGCAAGATATGTGCGACTACCACACCCGCCTCTTCCAATGGCGTAAAGGTGAGAGCGTGATTCATACGGGTAAGACTATGCACTTCATCACCCGTGATAATACTTACGCGTACTTCCGCTATAATGACAATGAGGCGGTGTTTGTATATCTGAACGCTAGCGAAGAGAATCGCACCATCCCAACTGCCCACTACGCAGAGATACTCGGCAAGTATAATCCTGTAGGCGAGGATGTGATTACGGGCAAGACATACGATTTGAGCCAAAAGAATATTGTCATCCCAGCACTCAGTAGTATTGTAGTCAAGTTGAGCAAATAAGTAATCATTACAAACTATACCAAGAAAGAGGAGGGTGTGTGACACATCCTCCTCTTTCTTATACTAACCTATTCCTTTTCTTTTACGGGTTCATGACGGGTTCATATGCTATCTTTGCTATTTGTATGATGACAGAATGAATTATTTGACTAAACGCACAGAACTGCCGTTGCAGCGACTGCTGTACGATGTGTGCATGGAAGTATTGGGAATAGTGCGTATATTGTCCGTCTATTATGCGTGAATAGTGCGTATATTGTGCGTGAATAGTGCATAATTGAAAAAGAAAAACATATATGTATAAAAAAAAGACAGGGACGCAATCTCTTGCGTCCCTGTTGATATACTGGCTTATAGCCTAATTGCTTATTATCTCGTTGCAGTTCAACGATTATTTCTTGAAATAGCGGTTGTACAAGCCCTCGAAGCCTTTGCCGTGACGAGCCTCGTCCTTCGCCATTTCGTGTACAGTGTCGTGTATAGCATCCCAATCCATCGCTTTGGCACGCTTGGCAATACGCAACTTATCGTCGCAAGCACCCGCCTCAGCCATCATACGCTTCTCAAGGTTCTCCTTGGTGCTCCAAACTACCTCACCAAGCAACTCAGCGAACTTTGAACAGTGCTCAGCCTCTTCCCAAGCATAGCGCTTGAATGCCTCTGCGATCTCAGGATAGCCCTCGCGATCTGCTTGGCGGGACATAGCAAGATACATACCTACCTCAGTAGCCTCACCCAAGAAGTGCGCATTGAGATCCTTAATCATCTCCTCATCAGTATCCTTGGCAACGCCAATAATATGCTCGCAGGCAAAAGCAATACCCGCTGACTCATCAACCTCTTTCCAGGTTACTACTTGTTTGCATTGTGGGCAACGCTCTGGAGCAGGTGCACCCTCGTGTACATAGCCGCAAATAGGGCAAATAAATTTCTTATTCATAATAATTGATTTTCTAATATAAGGTTAATACTAATTTGTCAATAAAAGAGTAGCAAAAAGTGTGCCAAAAGATTGAAGAATTCAAAAAAATAATGATTTTTCAAATTTAAAGATTAAAAAATCACAGGGAAACAATATAACGATATGGGCGTCAATTATAATCAACAATGAAGATAATAAGAATTTAAGAAGCAAAAAAAGCGCAGCTGGAGCTGCGCTTGAATGGGATATTGTCGAACGAGTCGGACGGGCAATAATTATCTGCGGGTACTGCCACCAGAAGAGCGGCTAACTGAACCTCCACTTGAACGAACAGAACCACCAGCAGAAGAGCGACTAACAGAACCACCACTTGAACGAACCGTAGAACTAGTACCTGTAGAACGAGTAGTAGTACCACTTGAACGAACCGTAGAACTGGTGCCTGTGGAACGAGTAGTAGTACCACTTGAACGAACCGTAGAACTGGTGCCTGCAGAACGAGTAGTAGTACCACTTGAACGAACCGTAGAACTGGTGCCTGTGGAACGAGTAGTAGTACCACTTGAACGAACCGTAGAACTAGTGCCTGTAGAACGAGTAGTAGTGGTAGTACCTGTTACACGAGTAGTAGTGCTTGCGCTACGGGTAGCGGTAGTGGTACCTGCGCTGCGACTAGTAGTGCCCGTGGTGCGCACATTGGTGCTACCGTGTGTACGGTCAGCTGTGCCTACTTGGCGTGAGGTTGTAGTGCCAGAAGCGCTTACGCGTGATTGGCCTGTCTGACTAGTACGTGCATCGCGTACCGCAGTGCGGCGTGTCTGCTCAAAGCTACGCGCGTTCTTGATATTGTGCGAAGCGTTGCGTGTAGCGAAAGAACGCTCTGGGTACGCGTGTCCATAATCATTGCGTCGTACCGCTTGATGCATATGGTGGTGATGTCGGTGGATATGGTGCGCTGTGCGATAGGAGCAGATAGGGCGATGGTAGTGGTGCCAGTAGCAGTGATCCCAATAGATAAAAGGATCAACGCAATAGTATGGACGCCAGTAGTGTGGGTAATAGCCCCAGTAGTATGGCGAATGCCAGCATACCCAGCTAGGTCCCCAGAACCAATCATAGATAATAGGACGGTAGATGTATACTGGTTCGATGATATAATCGGCACCGTAGACATACTCATCACCAACGACTTGAATGGTAACAGTCTGGCTCTTCTCCTCCTTCTCGAGGAAGATAGAAGCTACATCCTGATAGATATCCTTGGCGAGTACAGCCTGAATAACAACGAGGTGGCGGTTAGCATCTGCCGTCTCGACCACGCGTAGATAGTCAACTTGTCCATCGCCATTGAGGTCAAGGTTAGAATAGGCTGAATCAGGGTTATTGAGCATAGACTCGAATTCCTCGAGATCTTTCGCCTCGCCGAAGAGCATAGCAACGGTTTTGAGGTCAAGGTTCTCGGAGATGTCTGCAGAAGTAGCAGTAACAGTGATAGTTTCGTCCGCGCGGAGCGTGCTGCCCACGAGGGTGTGCATAAGGGCTATGAGACCCAATGCTAGCAATCGATAAGGCGTTTTCATAATTACACTAAATTTAGATTGTGATTCATTTTCTCCTTTTTTGTACGCATATAGAGTTGGTTATAGGGATTAGGAGCTATCTCTATAGGAACATTCTCTACAATTTCTATGCCATAACTCTCAAGACCTACTCTTTTAACCGGATTATTGGTAATAAGACGGAGCTGTCGAGCGCCTAATAATTGGAGAATCTGCGCCCCTACTCCATAGTCGCGTTCATCAGGTCGGAAGCCGAGATGCACATTGGCTTCAACGGTGTCTTCGCCTTGCTCTTGGAGCTTGTACGCACGAATCTTGTTCATCAGTCCGATGCCTCGTCCTTCTTGGTTCATATAGAGGATGATACCCTTGCCAGCTTGGTTGACCATCTGCATAGCTTGGTGTAGCTGTTCGCCACACTCACATCGCATAGAGCCGAAGATATCGCCCGTCATACAGGATGAGTGTACACGACAGAGAATAGCCTCGTGTTCGTCCCACTGTCCTTTGACGAGTGCGACATGCTCGAGTCCATTATTGAGTTGGCGGAAAGGTGTGAGCATAAACTCGCCATAAGCTGTAGGGAGAGAGACCGTTTCGCCACGCTCAACGAGAGAGGTAAACCGTTTAGAGGGTTCAGAAGATTCAGAAGGTTTATCGTGGTTCATACGATACGCGATGAGGTCCTTGATAGAAACGAGGGAGAGACCGTATTGCTCGGCAACCTTCTCCAAGTCAGGCATACGCGCCATTGTGCCATCCTCGTTCATAATCTCAATGAGTGCAGCCACAGGTTGTAGGCCTGCTAGTCGTGCAAGGTCGACAGCAGCCTCAGTATGTCCAGCGCGTTTGAGTACACCATTCTCTTGAGCATAGAGAGGGTTGATATGTCCTGGTCTGCCGAAAGTTTCTGGTCGTGATGCAGGATCGGCAAGTGCAAGTATAGTAGCGGCACGGTCTTCCGCACTAACACCTGTGGTACATCCTTCGAGTTTATCAACAGTGACGGTGAAAGGTGTGCCAAGCATAGAGGTATTGCTAGAAACCTGGTGCATCAGTCCAAGTTGTGCACAACGGGACTCTGGTAATGGCACACATAGTACTCCGCGCCCATGTTTGAGCATAAAATTGACCTTTTCTGGTGTTATTTTTTCGGCGGCGATGATAAAATCGCCCTCGTTCTCACGATCTTCGTCGTCAACGACAATGACGAATTTACCTTCGCGAATGTCGTCAATAGCTTGTTGGATTGTGTTCATATTTTTTTAATTCAAAGATTCAAAAATTTAATGATTCAAACATTCAAAGTTTCAAGAAAATAATTTCAACGACAACTGGCGTCAATTATGACCGACATTATTGACAATTGTCTCTTTTAAACAACAGCATCAACTTCCCTTTGGGAAGGTGGCGGAGTTTGCGCCAGAGGAGTATGCCCCATCGTGCAATGCGGCGGAAGGTTTTGAGCCAAGCATCAGGATTGAAAAGCGCCGAATCGGTGGCTGCCTTATAAGTGAGGAAAACACCTATTGGCAACAGAATCATTGAACTCAACCACATACCTGTCCAGCAAGGCCAAAGCGCCTCGCGTGCCATCTTGTAACCCGTATTATCAATCATATAATAGACGATAAACATCACAACAGAAATAACGATAGGTGCTCCTAGTCCACCCTTGCGAGTGATAGCTCCGAGCGGTGCACCAATGAAGAAGAATACAAGGCAAGCGAAAGCGAGGGTGAACTTGCGATAGAGCTCAATCTCGTGCTTGCGGATATAACGCTGGTAATCATCGAGCATCAGCGCGTTGTAGTCAATCTTGTCTTTTTGGAGTTTAGCCTTATCCATAGCCGCCGAAATAGCACGATAGCGTTGGTCGTCAGTGAAAGTGTCGTAGAGAGAATCGATGTCGCATTTTGCATAGAATTCGGGGGTAGCGATAATGGCATCAACATCGCGATTTTCTAGGCGTTCGCGTCCGAAATAGTGGCGCGATATAATAACCTCGCTCTGTTCGCTACTGCGCTGATGTTCAAGAACTTGTACAGAATCAATGGATTGGATTAGCTGACCAACATTCTTAGATACATGTTGGTCGGCGAGGACATCTTCTTCGTATCGGTTGAAGTCCATATCGAAGTCAATGAGCAGTTGTTTGTATGCAAAAGTTTCGCGTCGATATGGGATATTCTTCTCGGAGAGTGTATGCTGCGATTGTTTGCGGTTGAGGTTCTCGAAAGACTCTCCGTGATAGAGTTGGAGAAGTAGGTATTTGTTGTCTTGTGTGAAGTAAATTTGTCCAGAGTCAGAGACCATCACTTTGGCATTGCGGAAGCCATCGGAATAGTCGTAGATAACAAGGTCATAAAGCATACCCGAAGCGATATTCTTGCGTCCGACCATCAAGTTGTAGCCCTCGATACCGCCGTAGAATTCGCCTACGGGGATGTCTAGTTCGGGTGACTTCTGTTTGAGTGAGAAAATAAGCGCCCATAGTTTGACTTGCGACTTGGGCAAGATATAATTGGAGAAGCAGAAGGCTCCTACGCTGACAAAAGCAATGGCTACCGCCAATGGTCGCATAATGCGGAAGAGGCTGATGCCTGCGGCTTTCATTGCGGTGAGTTCGAACTTCTCGCCGAGGTTACCGAAGCTCATCAAGGATGCCAACAATATAGCTAGTGGCAAAGCAAGTGGAACGACGGTGGTGACAGCGTAGAGGAAGAACTCGGATAGAACAGCAAGACCTACTCCCTTGCCCACAAGATCCTTGATATGCAACCAAACGAACTGCATAAGAAGAATGAAAACGCAAATAACGAAGGTAACCAACAAGAGCCCAAGAAAATTCTTGAGCAGATAGAGGTCTATACGTTTGAGTCGATGCATTGGGCGAGTTATACGGTTAAACGGTTAGACGGGTTATGCGATTAAGAGAGGCTATCGGAGGTGAAGCAGACAGGTAGGAGGTCGGCTGCACGCTCGAAGAGATAGCATTCTCTTTCGCCATAAAGTATAACCTTCATTGGTTGACCAAAACGGTGCTCGGTTTCAAGCATCACTTGTCTGCACGCTCCGCAAGGGCTAGCAGGATCAGCAGTGAAATGGCCATCGGTATAGCAAGCGACAGCTAATGCTTGAACAGGAGTATGCGGATTGTTGGCATTAGCTGCAAAAAGCGTGGTACGCTCGGCACACAAGCCACTAGGATAAGCAGCATTCTCTTGATTGGCACCTGTCAGTACTTGCCCATCAGAAAGCAAAACCGCGGCACCCACATGGTAGTGAGAATAAGGACAATAAGCGTCTTGGGTCTTGCGTTTGGCAGTCTCAACGAGTTCGCACAATTCCTGTGGCAGTTCGTGTTGCTGACAAGAGGTCACCTTAGTTTGGATAACTACTTCTTTCATTGTATAAAGAGTGTTTAAAAAGTTTCAATGTTTCAAAACATTCAATAATTCTAAATATTCAATAATTCAAATAATGCTTGGTATTCAAAATTTGCGTATAATTCGCAAAACGCGCGCAGATACGCATATTATGGTGCAAAAGTACAACTTTTTTTCGGATTACACAAATTTATGCACACAAAAGTGCTATTTTTGCAAGATATTACATAGTAATAGCAAGTATATTTGCAAGAATGGAAGATTTTTAGTAATTTTGCAGAGTTTTAGCGGTTTTTCGCTCAAACGAATATTAGCGAGATGAAATGGAAGATAATTTTCGATAATTTTTGAGATTAATTTTGAGAAATTTTGACAACAATCCTACGATGAAAAAGCTATTGATTATACTAGGAATTTTGCTGGGGGCGACCAGTAGTTATGCGGTGGACAAACAATTGCTCGCCGATACGCTAACACACATTGTACGCGCACACGCACTAGCAGGAAGCGTGAAAGTGAAGAAAGTAAATGTCAGTCACAACAAAGTAAAAGTGTACACCAATGCTTCGTTGAGTCAAGTATCATTGAGTCCCGCCGAAGTGGACTCGTTGAGGGCACTGATTGAGCGAATCGTATTGAACGATAAGACAGGTGAAGTGCTAATATATAGCGAAGATGTAGAACTGGGCGATTTGATAACCAGTCGCTACCAATCACGCGGCGATGTAGATCGCTATACCCTACCCCAAGTGCCAGCGTGGGTGAAGAACCAATCGGTGGTATACAATACGAGTCAAGGTCTGGAAGGCAAGCATATTGCCCTATGGGGCAGTCACGGTCGTTACTACAATCAACAACGCCAGACCTGGCTGTGGCAACGCGCTAAACTATGGACGACGGTAGAAGACTTGTACACCTCGTCGTACACGATGCCATTTCTAGTTCCGATGTTGGAGAATGCAGGTGCGGTAGTGGTTCAGCCACGCGAGCGCGATACGCAGATGGTGGAGCAAGTGATAGATGAGAGCGAAGCACAACTAGTGACCAGATCCCTATGGGTGAACGGCAGAGGTAATGGTTGGGGCGAAGATGAGGATGATGTGCTGATGGAAGGTGAGAATCCGTTTGAACGCGGTGGTTATATTGTAGAGAAAGCTGTGGCAGGCAAACAAGCGATACTACGCTATGAGCCCAGTGTTCCTGCAGGCGAGTATGCCGTATATGTATCATATAAAACGCTACCTAATAGCACAGACAAAGCCCAATACACTGTGGTGCACAAAGGTCAGGAGACTGTATTCAGCGTCAATCAGCAGATGGGTGGAGGCACATGGGTATATCTAGGTACTTTTGCTTTTGGAGAAGACAGCAAGGAAAATTATGTGCAGTTAACGGGTGCAGGTACAGGCAAAGAGGTAGTGAGCGCTGATGCTGTGAAGATAGGTGGTGGTATGGGCAGTGTAGCCCGTTATCCGCAGCCTAATGCTGTGGAGAACACGCCATCGTCAAAGAGTATCAGTATGAATGTGGTAGAGGTAGACAGCGCAGAGTTGGCGGCTAATCAGGAGCTAGCAGAAACGAGCGGAATGGCAAGATACCTAGAAGCTTCGCGCTACTGGTTGCAGTATGCAGGTATACCTGATAGTGTGTATAACTATTCGAATAGCAGAAATGACTATACAGATGACTATTGCAGCAGAGGAAGATGGGTGAACTATCTGGCAGGAGGTAGTGCCGCTAACCCAGCACAGGAGGGTCTGAAGGTGCCATTGCATTTGAGTTTGAGTTTCCACACTGATGCTGGTACAAGATATGATGGTTCAATTATTGGTTCACTGATGATATACACAGATTTTGACAATGATTTGAACAAAGTGTATCCAACTGGTGTAAGCCGTCAGGTGGCCCGTGACTATGGCGACTATATGCAATCGCAGATAGTGGAAGACATGCAGGCATTGTATTGTCCACATTGGCAACGCCGACAATTACATAATAGTTCGTATGCAGAGGCTAGGTATCCAAAAGTGCCAGCGGTATTGTTGGAGTTGCTATCGCATCAAAATTATTACGATATGCAGTATGGTCTAGACCCTCGTGTTAGGTTTGTGATATCGCGTGCGATGTACAAAGGTATGTTGCGATTTATTCACGAGCAATACAAGACACCATATGTGGTTCAGCCATTGCCTGTGGACAAGATGCTGATGCGTCTGGTAACGAATGAAGAGAACAGCAAGGAGGTGGTAGTCAATTGGGAACCAAGGGTAGATAAGTTGGAGCCAACAGCCGTACCTAGTTACTATGTCGTATATACCCGAAAAAATGATGGCGACTGGGATAATGGTGTGCGCGTAGAAGATACAGAGTATTGCTTTGAGGCACAGGCAGGTGTTCAATATGATGTGAAGGTGCTGGCAGGTAACGATGGTGGTGTGAGTATGCCAAGCGAGGTACTATCAGCCTATGTAGCACCTGAGTCGAAGGGTACAGTATTGGTGCTGAATGCCTTTACTAGGGTGAGCGGTCCGGATTGGTTTGCAGATAGTATTCACGCAGGTATAGTGCCACAAGGTAATGGTGTACCTTATGGTAGAGATATAGCATACATCGGCGAGCAATATGACTATACGATTGCAAGTAAATGGATAACGGATGATGAGTGTGGTTGGGGTTCGTGTTTCTGCGACCAACAAGCAAGCATAACCGTGGGTAACACCTTTGATTATCCTGTATTGCACGGCAAGGTACTAGCAGCAATGGGCTACTCGTATGTGAGTGCAAATGCGTATGCTGTGGATAGTATCAGCAATGTGGATGCAGTTGACTTGATAATGGGTAAGCAGAAGCTGACTGTGCTAGGAACCGATACGGCGTTTAAGAGTTTTACACCAGCACTGCAAAAAGTAGTGGCTGATTATCTAGCGAATGGCGGTAAACTGATGGTGTCTGGCGCACATATCGCCAGTGATATGCAATCGGCAGACGATAAAGCATTTGTTAAACAACATCTGCACTATAATTACAGATGTGACCACGCTTCGAAGCTAGGTGGTGTGAATGTCAATAAGCGTGTGTTAGAGGCTGGTCAGTATGCGTTTGACACACAACCTAATGCAGTGCGTATTCATACGGAGAATGCCGATTGTATTCTGCCTACCAAGGGCGCACAAACAGTAGCTAGGTATGCCGATACGAATTTGAGTGCAGCTGTGGCCTACGATGGAACAGACAAGGAACAAGGTAAGACGCTGGCTTGGGGCTTTATGTTAGAGAGTTCTGCAGACTTTGCGAACTTATACCAAGTGAGTATGAAGTGGTTGATGGGAGAGTAGTGTTTAGAGTTTAGAGTTGAGAGCTGAGAGTTTAGTGTATAGAGACTAGGATATGAAAAAAAAGAAATTACCATTATTAGAGAACATTGAGATAACTGGCGTAGCGGCAGAAGGTAAAGCGCTGACGCGAGTGGATGATATGGTACTGTTTGTTCCATACTGCGTGCCAGGTGATATAGTAGATATACAAGTGACACGCAAGAAGCACTCGTTTATGGAGGGTCGTGTAGAGCGTGTGGTAAAGCCATCTGATAAGCGTTGTGAAGCGCGTTGCAAGCACTACGGCGAATGTGGTGGTTGTAAGTGGCAGATATTGCCCTACGAGGAGCAATTGCGCTATAAGCAACAACAGGTGACAGATAACTTAACAAGAATAGGTAAAATAGAACTACCAGAGATATCCCCTATCCTAGGCAGTCGGGAGATATATGAATACCGTAATAAATTGGAGTTTACCTTCTCGGACCGCAAGTGGCTCAATTGGGATACGATTCGTGCCGCTGGCGGATTGGAGAATGTGGATAATAGTTATGGATTGGGTTTTCATATTACCAACTGTTTTGACAAGGTATTGGACATCGAGGAATGCCATTTGATGCCAGAGATAAACAATCGATTGAGAAATGGTATTCGTAGTTTTGCTCGTGAGCACGGTTTAAGTTTCTACAATGAACATACACATCAAGGTCAATTGCGAACATTGATTTTGCGTTCGAACCACAAGGGCGAGATTATGCTGATTGTGGTATGGGCAGACGAACCTTATATGCCACTGATGGAGTATCTGAAAGAGAACTTCAAAGAAATAGTGAGTTTGTTGTATGTGGTAAATCGTAAGATGAATGATACGATAGGTGATCAAGATGTTTTGGTATATGCTGGTGCTGACCATATAATGGAAGAGATGGAGGATTTGCAGTTTAAGGTAGGTCCAAAATCGTTCTATCAGACCAACACCTTACAGGCATATGAGCTGTATAAAGTAGCACGCAATTTTGCAGGTTTGACAGGCGAAGAATTGGTGTTTGACCTCTACACAGGCACAGGTACAATAGCCAATTTTGTGGCACATCAAGCCAAGCAAGTGATAGGTATAGAGTATGTGCCAGAAGCTATTGAAGACGCGAAAGTAAATGCGAAAATCAACAATCTGGACAATACACTATTCTTCGCGGGCGATATGAAGGACATATTGAACGAGGACTTTATTGCGCAGTATGGTCGTCCGGATGTAATCATCACTGACCCACCACGTGCCGGCATGCACAACGATGTAATTGATGTTATCTTGTTTGCTGAACCGAAG
>JAEIGA010002002.1_pt1 | contig 32470 bp, 33 predicted proteins | sample 9270691 | NCBI WGS metagenome assembly JAEIGA01 (sample SAMN17057246, study PRJNA624740) | gut metagenome | biome: biome; isolation source: fecal sample | host: Bos grunniens | place: China: Xizang | collected 2019 | reverse complement strand
ATTGATATGGCAGATGAAATCAAAAGCGGACAGATCAGACTTAAAGTCGATCCCAAAGCGCTCCGTCAGGCTAAAAATGACTTTTCTGAACGGGCTCCGGCTCCCATCATAACTGAACATGATGTCAATGGCAGAACTTTGTCGCTCCGCAAAGATGACGAACCGATCCAGATGGTGACCCCGGCTGCGGCAGAAGCTTTGCCGATGGAAGTCGTCGAGGCCCAGCAGTCCAAAAAGGCCCTGAAAAAACGCAAAGAAGAGTTGGATATCAAAAACAAACAGCGTAAACATCCGAAGCGGGTGTTGACCAATGCTGAAAAGAACTACTGGCGGGTCATTTTTATTTCGCTTTTTATCACCTTTGCCATTCTGATCGTTGCTGTCGGCGTTGCCGTCGGTACGGTCTCCTTTTTCCTGCTCTCCCGGGTCATTGAAAATCCGGCTCACGGTCAGACTTTGCACAATGCGGCAGCTCAAATCCGCAACGCCGGAAGTTTGTCCGAAAAATATGAGATCATGGTTCAGACTTACAATGAGGTCCGCAACGTTGACCTGAGTCCCATTGACCAGAATCCCAAGGAATCAAAATACAAAAAAGTTCTCCGGGAAGTCGAGGGAAAGGTCAAACGGATCCATTCTGTCGAAGCAGATGAGCCGGAAACACCCGAAAATGAATAACTCTTTGGGAAGGAATGAAAAATGATCTATTTTTTCAGCGATTCACACTTTGAAAAACATTGCGGTGCCCAGCTTTACCGCCAACTCCCCGAAGCATTGAGATCCCGGATGGTTTTCACCGAAAATGAGTGGGATATTCTGGAAAAAGGCGATTGGGAAAAAGATTGCGAACTGCTCATTTTGAATATGATCGGAACCACCTGCGCCCAGCCCCACCCCGGCAGCGGCGCCGAAGCGGCGGTCAAACGCTATATCGAACGCGGCGGCAATGTCCTGATGCTTCACGGTTCCAGCGCCGCATTCTGGCACTGGCAATGGTGGCGCAGTATCAGCGGTTTCCGCTGGGTGCGTCCGGGTGACCCCGATGAGGTGGAGCGTTCCGTGCATCCGGTGCGCACTTTCACCACCACCGTTGCCAAGACCCGTCACCCGCTGATCGGCAAATTGCAGGAATTCACCCTCGAAAATGATGAGATCTACATCAAGTGCGAACAGACTTTGCCGATGACTGTCCTGATGGAGACCAACACCGACGAAGGTATCTATCCGCAATGCGTGGAGTGTATCAATCCCTACGGCGGCAAACAGATCATCTTTTTGCCCGGCCACCGGGTCGAATCTTTTGAAAATGCCGGATTTATCGCCAATAATATTGCTTTGATCGAATATTTGCTCTGTAAATAAGTTCCACGATCTGATCAGAAGGAGACCGTGAATTATGTCGAGAACAGGATTTCGCCGGATAAGTGATGTATTCATCATCGCCGGAAAGCGTTATGTCAGTGCCGGTCACGCCCAGCGGGCCGTGCTGTTGACCTATTATACGCTTTTTTCCATTGTGCCGCTGGCGGCATTGCTCTTTGGTATCGCCAAAGGATTTTCTCTGGACAAGCATCTGCAGAATGCGATCGAAACCCGGGCGGTCAACCACCGGGAACTTTTGCAGTACATCAGCCAATTCGCCGAACGCACGCTGGAAGAGGCTTCCGGCGGTGTGGTCGCCGGTATCGGTGTGGTCGCATTGTTGTGGACGGTATTCTGGCTGATCACCAATATTGAACGCTCTTTCAATTCGGTCTGGGATCTGCCCTCCGGCAGAAATTGGTGGCGAAAGTTGAGTAATTGTCTTTCGCTGACGCTTTTCACCCCGTTTCTGCTCATCATTACCGGTACCGCCGGAGTGATGATGCGCAACGGTTTGCGCAAATTGTCGGAAACGATGCCGGTTTTTGATTCCATGCCGATGGTGGTGGATAAGATCGCCGGATTGTTTTCTATTTTGCTGGTCTGTCTGCTCTTTGCGGTGATCTACCGGATGGCGCCCAACACCCGGGTGCGCATTTCGAGTGCGATCTTTGCCGGACTGGTCGCCGGAATCGCGTTCATTCTCTTGCAGGATGGCTTCCTGCTCCTGCAGAAAAAGGTCTTTTCCTACAACCGTTTGTACGGCGGTTTTGCCGCTCTGCCGCTCTTCCTGGTTTGGATGAACTGGTCGTGGCAGATCGTTTTGTTCGGTGCCGAAATCAGTTTTGTCAATCAGAATATGGACAGCGGCATCTTCGAAAACGGCAAGGAAAAAGAGCGCAGTCTGCGACTCTGCCGGGAACATCAGCTGGCGATCCTGCGCCGGATCTTTCTCCACTTCGTTTCCGGAAACGGGGCGTTGTCCGAAAGAATGCTGTTGTCCGGATTGCACCTGCCGGAGACCATGCTCAAGCAGGAGATCGACGAACTGCTTGCCAAAAAGATCATCTGCCGCACCCGTACCGATCTGGACGAGCTGGCATTTCTGCCCGGAGTTCCTCCGGAGAAGTTCACCGTGCTGGATTTTATTGCCGCAGTTGATGGCAACGGAAATTCCGAAGTCGCTGAATTTGCCCGTTTCGACCGGGCATTTGACGCAATGAAAACGGCCGTTATCGACGGCAAATGTAATGTGAGAATAATTGATATTGAATAACATCAAAACAGGAGTCTATAAGTTATGGATAAAAATTGGAAAATCGAAACCCTTGCAGTGCAGGCCGGATATGAACCCAAAGATGGCGAAGCCCGCATTTTGCCCCTGAGCCAGAGTACCACTTTCAAATACGACGATGTTCAGAGTGTGGCTGATCTCTTTGACTTGAAAAAGAGCGGATTTTTCTATTCCCGCCTCGCCAACCCCACCGTCGATTGCTTTGAAAAGAAGATCGCCGCTATGGAAAAAGGTGTCGCCGCTGTCGCTTTGAGCAGCGGTCAGGCTGCCAGCGCTTACAGCTTGCTCAATATCGCCCGCTGCGGCGACCACGTGCTGGCATTGTCCAGTTTGTACGGCGGCACGGTTTCTCTTTTTACCAACACTTTGAAAAAAGCCGGTATCGAGATCACCTTTGTCACCCCCACCGCCACCTACGACGAAGTTTGTGCGGCGATCCGCCCCAACACCAAGGCGGTCTTTATCGAATCTCTTGCCAACCCTGCATTGGTGGTCGCTGATTTTGAACTCTATGCCAAAGCGGCTCACGATAACGATCTGCCGCTGATCGTGGACAACACCTTCCCGACTCCGGTGCTGTGCAACCCCTTTGACTTCGGTGCTGACATCGTGACCCATTCCACGACCAAATACATCGACGGTCATGCTACCAGCGTCGGCGGAATCGTGGTCGAAAAAGGCGGTTTCAACTGGAGCTGCGGCAAATTCCCGGAATTCACCGAACCGGATGAAAGCTACCACGGTACTGTTTACACCCGCGACTTCCCGGATTCACCGTTTTCGGTCAAACTCCGGGTCCAGCTGGTGCGCGACTACGGTATCCCGATGGCTCCCTTTAACGCATTTTTATCCCACATCGGCTGCGAAACCCTCCCCTTGCGGATCGAACGGCACAGTGAAAACGCTCTCGAAGTTGCCAAATTTCTCCGCAATCACCCCAATGTCAGCTGGGTGAACTATCCCGGTCTGCCCGACAGTCCGGAATATGCCAAGGTGCAGAAATATTTCCGCAACGGTATGGCTTCCGGCGTTTTGTGCTTCGGTGTCAAGGGCGGTAAAGCCGCCGGTGAACGGGCGATGAATGCATTGAAACTTGCCAACATCGTGGTTCACGTTGCCGATGTCCGTACCGGTGTTCTGCATCCGGCGAGCATGACTCACCGGCAGTTGAGCGACAGCGAACTTATCGCTGCCGGTGTCAGCCCCGACCTGATCCGTTTGTCGGTCGGTATCGAAAATGTCGAAGATATCAAGGCCGACCTCGATCAGGCTTTGCGCGCATAATTAAAAGAGGAATGGGATCAGACGATGAGTGACCGGAAAATAGTTGTTCTCGGCAGTGCGGCGGCAGAGGGTATCCCGGCGATTTTCTGCAATTGTGACACCTGCAAAGCGGCGTGGCGCAACGGCGGAAAGGATTTCCGGCTGCGTACCAGTTATCAGCTTGGCGAATTTGTCCGGATCGATTTCGGTCCGGACGCCATGGTTCAGGAGATGCGCTATCAGCTGCACAGCGAAAAACTCCGTCACATCATCGTTACCCACAGCCACGAAGATCACTTCGACACCACGCTTTTCAATTACCGCAAAAGTTGCTTTTCCAAGGTGGCGCCGGACAATATTCTGAATATTTACGGCGGCGCCGGAGTGGTTCGCAAGATCAATCAGAGTGCCTGGAATTCCGGTAAGGCGATCGGATTCCACGGCGACTTCAGCTGTCTGCAAATGCAGGTTCATGAACTTTATCCCTTCCAATCCATCGAATTGCCCGATGTGGATATGACCATATATCCGCTGAAAGCCAATCACATGGTGCAGGTCGCCACCGAAGAGCCGATGATCTACGTTATCCGCTGGGGCGAAAAACATATCATGATCGCCAATGATACCGGATATTTCTGCGACGAGGATTGGGAATACCTTGCCAATATGAATGTGACGCTCGATACCGTTCTTAACGATTGCACCGGATGTTTCTTTGACAACCGCAACAATCACATGAGCGGCAAATATGTATTGGAAACCAAACAGCGTTTGACCGAAATCGGTCTGGTCAATGCCGATACCCGCTATTTTGTCAACCATTTTTCGCACAACGGTCATGGTACCCATGCCCAGTTGGAGGAATATTATAATCCGCACGGCATCGAGGTGGCGTTTGACGGATTGGAGATTTGTTTGTAAGGTGGAGATATGCTGATGAAAAAATTTATTTTGTTAGGGATCGCCGGAGTTTTCTTTGCTCTCGGCAATTCCGGATGTTCCACTCCCGGGCGCAACGTGACGCCGCTTGCCACTCCTCCGGAATTGGCAGACAGCAAAGAAATGGCGGCACGATTTGAACGTTTCCGCACGATCACCGCCGGATTTCAGGTGCGCGGTATCGGCATCTATCCGGAGGCATTTGGAAACCGCTACACTCCTGCGGAGGTCGTATCCCGCATCGTCAAATACAACTTCAACCGGGTCTACTGCTACATTACTACGGAAAAGACTCTCAATGACAATATGATCGTATTGCTCCGGGAGTTGGACAAAGCAGGCATCCCTGCCGAAGTGGTGCTGTTTCAGCGGGATTTCTACCGCAAGGTGCAGACCAATCAATTGCTGCGTCCGCTGGTGTGGCAATACCCCTCGCTCAAAGATGCAGCGCAGAAAGTCATCGACTTCAACCGGAAACTGCCGCCGGAAGTCCGGAAGTTTGCCGGCATAACGATCATCACCGGAGCGCACACCTTTACCAATTCCAATGTTGAACGTTCCCGCGGGCAGCTTTACGCCTGGGCGGAGGATCGTTACGGCATCGGTCGGGACAATGATATGCTGATGCGGCAGATGTTCGAACTTTTGAAAGAGATCGCTGCTCTGCCGGAGCTGCCGCCGTTGACTCTGGGGATCCAGGATTTCTATCACGAAAATGCGGTGGCAGGTAAATTGAGCTGCGGTTCGATCAATGATTTTGCCAAAATCGGCAAGGTTATGATCATCAACCGGGGCAATGTCGCCACCCAGTTGGTCAAGCAGGTGGAAAATGAACTGAAATACGCCGCCGATAAACCGGTGCTGATTTCGATCCCGCTTGCCGAACACACCGCCTTGAACAGCGGCAAACTCCGCCGCCGCGATTGGAATGACTTCTGCCGTGCCCTCGAATATGCCGGCAAACATTTTAAAGAAAATAAATCATGCGGTGGAATCGTGGTTTCGCCGCTGTCAGTAATTGAATTTTTGCGTCAGGAGAGATAAATGCGTTGCCCCCAATGTGACAGTGACAATGACAAAGTGATCGATTCCAGAAGCGTACGCAACGGACTCGGTGTGCGCCGCCGCCGGGAATGTCTGGCTTGCGGACGGCGGTATTCCACTTTTGAAAGTGTCATCCCCGAAGAGTTGAAAGTGGTCAAACGGGATGGCAGCAAAGAGGATTTCAACCGGGACAAGCTGCGTTTGGGTATTGTCAATGCCTGCTACAAGCGGGATATTTCCGGTGACGATATCGATCTGATTGTCGGCAAAATCACCGCCGGACTCCTGCGGGACTTCGAAAAAGAGGTCGACAGTCTGGAGATCGGCAAGCGGGTCATGGAGGAGTTGCGGGAACTGGATCAGGTGGCGTTTGTCCGTTTTGCTTCGGTCTACCGGCAGTTCCAGGCGGCATCCGATTTTATTTCTGAAATCAAAGGATTGAAAAAATGAGTTATGCCCGGATGATTCTACGGCCGGGGCGGGAAAAATCCCTGCTTCGCCGTCACCCCTGGATCTATTCCGGTGCCGTCGAACGGGTCGAGGGCAACCCCGCCCCCGGCGATCCGGTCGCGGTGATCTCCGGAAAGCGCTGCATCGCCACGGCGGCATGGTCTCCGGCATCTCAATTGTGCGGCAGAGTGTGGAGTTTTGACGGAGAAGTTGCGATTGATGAAAACTTTTTCCGGGAACGCATCCAAAAGGCGGCGGCGTTGCGCCGTACGCTTGGTCTGGATGATGAACAAGGCGGCTGCCGTCTGATTTATTCCGAATCCGACCAGTTGCCCGGATTGATCGTCGACCGTTACGGAAAATTTCTTTGCGCCCAGTTTTTGAGCACTGGAACGGAGAAATACCGGGATATGATCGGTAAGCTGCTGTTGGAAGTCGACGGCATCGATGGGGTGTTCGACCGTTCGGATGCCGCCATCCGCAAAAAGGAGGGTCTCCCCGAACGCAGCGAACATTTGTGCGGGGCGGTGGCTCCGGACAGTTTGATCATTGAGGAAGATGGTCTTTCTTATTCCGTGGATATGCGCCGGGGCCAGAAGACCGGATTTTATTTTGATTTGCGTGAAGCCCGCCGGATCCTGCGCCGTTATGCTTCCGGCAGACGGGTGTTGAATCTGTTTTCTTACACCGGAGCGTTCAGTTGTGTCGCATTGGCATCCGGAGCGAAATCGGTACTCAATGTGGATTCTTCGCTTCCGGCGCTGAAAGTCGCTGAAAAGAACCTTCATCTCAACGGATTTGAAAGCAATTTCGAAAACCGTCAGGGCGATGGCTTCACCGTGCTGCGCGAGTTGGAATCCGCCGGAGAAAAATTTGATCTGGTCATCCTTGATCCCCCGAAACTGATCGATTCACAGCGTTCATTGATGCGGGGATGCCGGGGTTATCAGGATCTGGCGCGGCTCGGTTTCAAATTATTGAATCCGGGCGGAGTGATGTTCAACTTTTCCTGTTCGGGATTGATGGATCCGGAGCTGTTCCAGAAGATCACTGCGGCGGCGGCATTGGATGCCGGAGTCGATGCGCAGATCGTCGGTAAATTTCATCAGGCGACCGATCATCCGGTGCTTTTGTCGGTTCCGGAGACCTTTTATCTCAAAGGTCTGTGTTCGGTGATTTGAAAAATTTCACCCGCCGACGCCCACGCCGAATATCACCAGCGGCAGCACTAATACATCTTTGATCAGTTTGAACGGCGCCACACATCCGGCGCCAATATTTCCCAATCCGTTGCTGAAAAAGCCGAACGGCGCCCCCAGCGTGCATTGGACCAACCCCAGCGGCAGACAGAGGATATCCACCACATCTCTGCCGATATTGAGGAATTGGGCGCCGGAATTCTGCATCCATTGTATGACGTACGGCGAGGCCATATTGGCGGCTTTGAGTGCCAACGGGGCGAGGATCACCATACTGACCGGTTCAGCCTGCGCCCGGGGGGAAGCGCAAAAAACAGCTCCCGCCAGAGCAAAAATCATGACGAAGCGGCGCAACCGGGGGTATTTCAGTAAAAGTTCCATTCCAGATACTCGATAAGTTCTTTGTCCGGACCGGTCATTTTAAAGGCGGGGAAACTTAATACCAGACGGGAGAAGGGACGGCGGTCTTCGTCCGGCGCTTCGATGTTGACCGTCAGCAGTCCGCTTTCAGTTGTGGCAAGTCCGCTTTTGAGTTTGGAGAGCAATTCCTCGTCCAGCGAATCGCTGAGCAAGGTGCGTTCGGTGCGCCATGCTTCGAGGGCATCGAGGACTTCCGGAATTTTTTCCTCCTCGATATTGCAGTAGTTCCGGATCATTCTGGCACTGGCGGTAAAGAGTGACGGTTTGCCGGTCGTCGCCGGAGAGCCGGAGGGCGGTATCAGCCGGATATGGCTCATCTTGCCGTTTTTGTCCATCGGGTAAAGTTTGAGAAAATCGGGAATATAGGCAAGTTCCTCCCGGAACATCATCGCTGCATTACGGGGAAGCGGCTTCTGATTGGCATCTTCATAATCGGTGGTTTCCCAGCTGTCGTCCTGTGCTTCATCATTGCTGTCGACATAGTCGGAGATCCGGGCCTTTACCTGGGTCACCATTTCCTGGACATCGGCATCGGTATCTTCGTTGACATATTTGTTGAGTGCGGCATTGGTATCCTGCGCCAGATCTTCTCCGCTCAAGGTGTCGGTGATGGTGAATTGCACCTTTTGACCGTAGTAGTCGATAACGTGTTTGACGCCGTCGCAGAGGAAGCGGTCATAATCATATTCGGTATAGTCGGTCTCACCGAGTTTTTCCGATGGATGCAATTGCAGATCTGCGGCGTAGAGGTACTGGACCCGGGTGGCGACTCCCTCGGCAACGAACATGGATTTCTGCCGTTCCACATGGGCGTACACGGTGAAAGTACCGATCTTGGACAGCGACAACACGGCGGTGGTGATGATCCCTCCGGTCAAAAGCAGACAGAGGACTGCGACCAGAGCGGAACCGTTTTGTGCTGAATTTCTCATAACGCACCTCCACCGCCGGTGGCACCGCCTTCCAGAGCATTGCTGAAGCGGGCGGAGTTGCCGTCATGGGTTTTGCGCACGCCGAAGGTCGAATCTTTGGCAACACCGGCGACCCGGCGAAGCCAGTATTCGCTGCTGCCGTCGGTCCATTGGATGTGCATACGGATCGCCAGCGGGATGGCGGCGTGTTCATCTTCGGGCCAATTCTCCTCCCAGGAGATACCGGTTCCGTTTTCGTCCTCTTCTTCGGAGGCTTTTTCGGCGTAGGTAAAGGTTATCTGTTCGATATTTTCGGCGATAACTTCCCGTTCATAGGTCATGGTTTCGTCGCCATCCTCTTTCCATGGGAGGCGGGGCAAGGTGGAATACTCGGCTATCAATTGATTTTCCTCGACAAATAGCCGGACAAAGATCAGCGATGCGGCACTTTTGCCGTAAGAACGGCGCAAAGTGGTGAAGTGGAGCCGGTGTTCTTCGCCGGAAAAGACGAAGCGGGTGTTGCTGTTGTCATCTTTCCATTGAAAAGGTATCATGTTGCGGACATGGACATCCATGATGTTGTCGATGGCCATATATTCTTTGAGCCGACGGGTGACTTTGGCGGAACGGTCATATCCGTCGTAGAAACTTTTTGAAGCCATGGCGACGATACCGGTGACCGCCATGAGGATACCCATGGAGACGATCAATTCGATCAGCGTGAAATTGGATCTGCGGAAACGGTTTTTCATCTTGCCGCCTCCTGAATTTCTTTCTCTTCATAGCCGAAGCGGTCGATTATCACGCTACTCCTGGGAACTCCGTCCCGGTCCCGGATGAGGGTGATGGTCCATTTTTTCAACGGCAATTGACCGTCGATCTCCTTGTAGTCATCGGGAAGACCCTCGGCGTCTTCCACGGAACACTCCAGAGAATAGCCGGGATAGGGGAAAAAGTCTTCCGGTACGGCAAGCTCTTCCGGATCTCCGGCAAGGAGCAGATATTCGGTTGCCTGAATGAGTTTGTGGGTATCCATCCACTTCTCTTCGGCATCGGCGATGCGGAGCTGTGATTGGGAAAGCAGTTGGAGTAATCCCGCCAGACTCAAGGTCAATATGGCGAGGGCAACGACCACTTCGATGAGGGTGAAATGGTGAATAAAGAGGCGTTTCATATAACGGTCACCGCCTCCTTTTCACTTACAGTTTCTTCGATTATGCCGGGATCGACATAGGTTTCAGAAAAGTCTTCGTTGCTGACCTGGAGCCGTCCGGTCAGAAAAGAGATGTCAAAACTGCGGCAGCTTTTTTCGCCGCATTTGAGAATCGGCCGGTTGGCGGCAGAACCACCGCCGTCGGGGTAGAAGCGGAAAATTTCCAGCGTTGCCTCCTGCGTGAGCAGTTTTTCTGCGCCGGATTCAGTGATCATGGTGCAATTTTCCGGGATATGGAACTTCATCTCCTCGACGGAAGATTCATTGGCGAGTTCCATTTGTTCCAACTCTTCCCTTGAATAGTCCGGAGAAGCGATCAACTCTTTTCCTTCACAGGGATATTTTACGATGTAATCCCGACCCATTTCCGCAGAACGGTAGCGGACTTGCGCCAGATATGATTCCAGATCCAGCGCCGCATTGTCCAGCACGATATTGGGATCGTCGCCCCGGAATGCCGCCGCCACAACGGCAACAGCGATCACCATGATCGCCAGTACGACGATCATTTCGATCAAAGTGAAATTCCGGCGGCGACACATCATGGAAGCATTTTTCAAGTTTACCGGCAGATCATGCGGTCAACTTATTCCCAACTGTTGATATCGGCGTTTTCATCTTCACCGCCGGGTTCGCCGTCGGCGCCGTAGCTGGTGATTTCGAACGGACGATTTTCATCGCCGGGGCATTTGTAGATGTAGTCGTTACCCCAGGGATCCTTGGGCAGAGAACCCTGCAGACTGGGCTGCCAGTTTTCTTTATCTTCGATGTTTTCGACGAGGGCCTGCAGACCGTTTTCGCCTTCGGGATAGTTTTTGTAGGCGAGCCGGTAACCGTTGACCGCATCGACCAGCAGTTTGATCTGGCTTTTGGCGGCGCCGATATTGGCCTTTTTGACGTAATTCATATACATCGGGGTTGCGATCGAAGCGAGGGTCACCAGAATAACGATAACGATGACGACTTCGATAAGGGTGAAGTTACTGCGGCGGAATTTTTTTTGTTTTTTCATAATTTGGGTCCTCCCTGACTTATTGAGTTTATTTCCATCATTGCAACAAAGATCGCTACCACCACCAACAACACGATGGCGGCGAGAAATACGATAACGGCAGGCTCAAACAAACTGAGCAGCCGTTTGATCCGTAAACGGGTGTCGGATTCCAGATTGCCGGCGATATTGCCCAGCATCTCTCCGACGGTACCGGATTCTTCGCCGACCCGGAGCATCGGTACGGTGCCGGCGGGGATGTAATTGTTTCCGGAAAAGGCGGCGGAAAGTTTTTCACCGCTTTTGAGTTTGCGGTCGATACCGTCAAATTCGGCTGATACCACCGGGTTGGAAATGATCCTGCCGGCGATGCGCACCGTTTTGATGATCTCCACATGGTTGGCGATCAGAATGGCAAGTGTCCGCAGATATTTGCACATTTCCAGATCGACCAGAATACCGCCCAGCAGCGGCAGTTTGATCATAAATGCGCTGATCTTGCGCTTCATTTCCGCTTCACCGTAGATATGTTTGCAGACCAGCCAGGCGATGTAAAAGCCCAACGGGATCATCCACCACGCCCATTTGGCAATATCCCCGAAAGCTACCAATGCACCCATGGCACCGGGCAATTCTCGGCCCATATCGTAGAAAATTTTGGCAAACTTCGGCACAAACACCGTAAACAGCAGCACGGTCACGCCGAGGACGATCACCAGGATCGACACCGGATAAACGGCGCTGGAGATGATGAAGTCCTTGAGTTCTTTGCTCTCACCCATGAATTTATGCAGTTCGTTGACTACCTCCGGCAGACAGCCGGTCTCTTCGCCGCTTTCGATCAAGTTGGCGTAGTAGGAGGGAAAGAGCGAACCGTGGGAACGGACGAGTTCAGAAAACTTTTTACCTTCATGCAAGCCCTGCCGCATGGAGTTGACGAACTCTCTCTGATCGGCTTCGGCGGCACCTTCGGCGATGATGGAAAGCGCCCGCTCCAACGGGATGTAGGCGTTGAGCAGCGGAGAGAGCTGGCGGGTGAAGTCAAAGACATCGATCTTCCGTCTGGTCAGGGAAAAACCGCCGGAACTGTGTTCCGTGGTCTCCCCGAAACAGCGCACCGGGATCATGCCGCGACGGCGCAATTTATCCAGCGACTCCTTTTCAGAATCCGCTTCGATGAGCACCTCCCGGGTCTTTTCGCCGGGGAGAGCCGCCAGATATTTATACAGTGCCATAGATTATAACTCCGCAGTTGAACGGTTCAACTCTTCCTGAGTCGTGATACCGGCTTTGACTTTGGCTTCGCCGTCCTGCTGCAAGGTCACCATGCCGTGACGCACGGCGATGGCCTCCAATTCGCTGCTGGAAGCGTTGCGGTTGACGGCGGTACGCAGTTCATCATTCATAAAGAGCAGTTCAAAGATACCGCTCCGGCCCTTGTAACCGGTACCGTTGCATTTTTTGCATTTGTCACCGCCGACTTGTTTGTCGCCGTGGCAGACCGGGCAGATCTTGCGGACCAGACGCTGGGAAAGAACGCCGAAAAGCGCACTCGACACCAGAAAGTTTTCTACTCCCATATCCAGCAGACGGGTGACCGCACCTACTGCATCGTTGGTGTGCAAAGTACTCAACACCAGGTGACCGGTCAAGGCGGCGTTGATGGCGATATCGGCAGTTTCCCGGTCACGGATCTCGCCGACGAGGATGACGTCCGGGTCCTGACGGACGATGGAACGCAATCCGGCGGCGAAGGTCACACCAACTTTGGAATTGACCTGCACCTGACAGAGACCGGGGGTGCGGTATTCGACCGGGTCTTCGATGGTGATGATCTTTTTGCGGGCATCGTTGAGCTGATTGATAACGCTGTACAAAGTGGTGGTCTTACCGCTTCCGGTGGGACCGACGACGAGGATGATGCCGTGCGGGATCTTGATCAATTTTTCAAATTGGGCGAGATGTTCATCGGACATACCGAGCTGCCGGAGATCGAAACTGACGCTCTCTTTGTTGAGCAGACGCAGTACGATACTTTCGCCGGTGAGAATGGGGATGGTCGAAATACGCATATCCAGCGACATTCTGCCCAGCGTGACGTTGGTACGTCCGTCCTGCGGCAGACGGCTTTCGGCGATATTCAATCCGCCCAGAAGTTTGATTCGGGAAGCGATGGCGGGGAACTGATTCAGCGGGCAGCTGAAAATTTCCGTAAGCACACCATCCACCCGGCAGCGCACCGAAACCGCCTCTTCGCCGGGTTCGATGTGAATATCGCTGGCACCGAGTTCCAGCGAACGGGTGAATATATCATTGACCAGCCGGACGATGCGGGCTTCACCTGCCATTGAACGCAGGGTATTTTCGTCATCGGCGGCATTGTTGGCCTCTTCCTGTTCTTCGCCGCGGCTCTGGAGTTTGCTCAGCATGCGTTCCAGAAAGGGGCGGCGGACGAAGCGGACGAACAACTCATTTTTCCACGAACGGGTGACCAGATATTCCAAATTACCCAGTTTGTAGGGGGAACTGACCAGAAAGGTTACTTTGCCTTCATCCCATTCGTAGATCAGGCAGTCGTTGGCATTGAAAAAATCCAACGGAGCTTCCGGGGGCTGTTCCGGCAGACCGATCTCTTCTTCATCCAGCACCGGCACCTCAAATGCCGCAGAATAGATTTCCACCATCTGCGCTTCGGTCGCCCGGGCATCCAGAATCAGTTTGCGGTCACTGCCGGCGGGATCGGATCCATCGTAATCCGGAAATTTGGCCTTGAGCATCTCCGACAGTTTCGCCAGAGATGCGGCAATGTTCAATTTTTGTTCCTGTTCGCTCACTTCCAGAACTCCTCATTGCTGAACAGCACACCGCGATGTTTGTGGGCATCGGGTTTGTCGCCCAGACCTTTGTCATAGTGATTGAGCGCTTTGATCGCATCATTGTAGCGGCTGATCAAGGTGTCGATCTCACTGTGTTCGTTGACGATGTATCCGGTGATGAGTACCAGAACTTCGGTACGTTCGACGGAAGCATTGGTCGAACCGATCAGACGTTTGAGGATGGGGATCTGGTTGATGATCGGAACCGAATCCAGACTGTCGTTGGTATTTTCCTGGATCAATCCGCCCAGCACCATGGTCTGACCGTTGGCGATGGTCATGCTGGTTTCCAGAGTGCGCTGACTGAAGACCGGCTGATCGGAATCTGTGATCGTGTTGGCGATCGCGCTGGACATGGTCTGGGAGATTTCCAGAGTGATCAGATCGGTACTGGTGACGTAGGGAGTGACCTTGAGGATCACACCGACATCTTTGTAGGTGTAGCTGTTGCTGACGTTGCCGCTGCTGGAGGCGTTGGTCAGACTGTTGGAAACATAAGGAACGCTCTGACCGACGTTGATGCTTGCTTCGGTATGGCTGGAAACCAGCAGCTGCGGGCTGGAGATGACCTTGACCAATCCGTTTCCGGCCTGTGCCCGGATGTAACCGAAGCGGCGCTGGGGATCGTTGGGATCGGTGATGGCAAAGGTGGCACCGCCCTGACGGTCAGCTCCGGTGCGGAGTTTGGAGCCGCCGTTGCCGTCGGGCATGAAGGGCGAGAGGTAGGTTCCGGTGTTGGTGTTGGGATAGTTGGTACCGAAGACGCTGGAGGTGCTGCCGCTGGTGGCGGTTCCGGAGAATTCCAGTCCGAACTGGGTGGATTCAGTCAGGGTGACTTCGACCATCAGCACCTGCAGCAGAACCTGCGCCGGAACCACATCCAGTTTGTCCAGCAGTGCTTTGATCGAAGCGTAAGTGCGGGGAGTACAGCGGATGACCAACCGGTTCAGCACACCATCGGCAAAGACGCGGACCGGCTGACCGAAAACTTTCGAATTCTGATCGGTTTCCATGTTGGTTCCGGCGTTGACGGTGCTCGACGGAGTGGTGGTGCGGATGGTGCTGGTGGTACGGCGCTGGGTCGGAGAGTTGATCGTCTCCATCCGGGTATTTCCGGTGTTGGCGTCGATGGTAAGGGCGGTACCCTGAGTTTCAAAGATGATGGAAAGCGCCCGGGACAAGTGGGCGGCTTTGTTGTGGCGCACTTTGTAGACAAATACGCTCTCCTGATCGTCGCTCCCGGCGCTGTCGAGCAGATTGACCCATTCCCGGATCAGATCGACCGCTTCCTGAGTGGCGGCAGAAACGACCATCAGGCGCATCCGGTCAAGACCGACGACATAGACGGCACCGGGCTGATCGGTGCGGTCGCTGGATTTGTGGATCTTCAGACCGAGTACCGGCAGGATCTCCTGAAGTTCGAGGGCGACCTTGGTAGGCAGGACATGGTTGCAGGGAACGACGGCGCGGGGCCAGTCGGTTTTGCCGTTACGGTCGAGATATTCGACCAATTCCCGGAGTTTGGGCATATTCTCGACTGAATCGCAGATCATCACCGCATTGGGGCGGGTGAGGTCGGCGACGATGGCACCGGCTCCGAGGAAACTCCGGATCTGACGGGTGACTTCGGTACTGGTGGCGTTGATCAATTGACGGTAGTAGATTTCGGTTTTGGAACCTTTTCCGGAACGGTTGTCCGGCTGCATGGCAAGTTTGTTGAGGGCCATCACCCGGAGCAGGGAATCTTCGACTTTGATGCCGGCACCGGCGAGGAAGACCATCCGGTCAAAGGTGTTCCAGAGTTCCCGGCGGGTCATTTTGGAGTTGAGGTTCAGCGTGACCACGCCTTTGAGGTCGCTGTCGGCGACAAAGTTGAAGCCGAGCAGATCGCCGAATGCAGACAGCACGTCCAGAAGCGGGGCGCTGTTGAAAACGAGTGAAACTTCGAGTTCTTCATCGGCATTGAGGGCGATGAAATCTTCGTAGAATTTGGGAGCCGGCTTGGCCAGTTCCGCAATTTGAGCCTTGGTCGGAGCGGAGGCGTTGAATTTATTGAGAGTTTCGGGCTGGACGACCGGGCGTTCGGCATCTTTGGGCTGAACTTTTTCGACGGAAGCACTTTCGTAGTTGCCATCTTTGTTACTGCTTTTCTGTTTGTTGCGCAGGAAAGCGAAGCGATCGACTTCCTTCTTTTTTGCCGGTTTTTGTTCCACGCTCTGACAAGCGCTGAGAAGCAGCAGCGGAAGCACCGCCGAAGCCAACATTATACGGTTACTGATTTTGAACATCCAACACCTCTGTTTTTTTGTATATAAAATTTATTATCGTCAACTTTTTCTGTTATCGTCTGGCTCCGCCGCGGTAGCCTCCGCCGCCCTGATTGCTCTGGATGGTGCGCTGCATCTGCTGCATGGTACGCATCATCTGACCTTGCATTATCATCTGGGCCTGCTGGAACTGCTGGGTGGAATTCATACCGGGACGGCGGCCGTTGCTGCTGCCGCCTCTGTTGTTGCGGTTCCGGGATGGTTCCTGGAGTTCCAGTTCGATGCGGTCGTTGCCGCGGATCAAGGTGGCGCCGGTACGGGTGACTTCGGCAAGGGTGTAGCCGTTGCTCAAAGTTTCGCCGACTTTGACATACTGTTTTTCAGCACCGGAACTGCGTCCGGAGACCTGACTCCATCTGGTGAAGCGGTTTCCGCCTCCCATGCCGCCGCGATTACCCATCATACCGCCGCGATTGCCCATGCCGCCGCGATTACCCATCATACCGCCATGGAACATCATCTGGGCGAGATAAGGGTTGAACTGGCGATTCTGATTGTTCTGACGGATGATGGCACCTTCACTTTTGCCGCACCGGAAAATGCCGACCAGAGTGAGCTGGGTTCTGGAACTGCGGACATTGGCAAGCGGACTGCGGACATTGTTGAAAACGTCGTGAGCGATGATTTTTTTTGCCGATTCGTCGACATCGGCCAGCGGAACCACACCGGAACGCTTGGTGCTTTCGCTTTTCGCCGCTTTGGGCAGCGGCAGAAGTTTGAGTTGATTTGTCGAATTTTTATTGCTGGCGGCGATGTTTTTGGAAAATCCCCACAGCAGAATCGCTCCGAGGACAACATTGATGGTAATCAACAGTTTTCTCATTTTTTCACCTCCGCATCTTTTTTCTGTTCTTCACTTTTCTTTCCATGGCGGATTTGACGCAGCTTGGCGGCGGCTGCCCGGTCGAGTTCAACCAGACTGGGGCGGGTCACCTGCAAAGCGCGGGGAGTGAGCGGACCGTCGTAGCACAACACCCGCAATGCGCCGTTGAAATTCAAGCGGGTCGGCGGGATTTCCAGACGGTTTGCCAGATTGGAAGCTCCGACGCCGGTGTTGCGGCGGAAACGGTAATCCGGACGCAGATCCAGTCTGCGCCAGCTCAAAGTCGGTTCGATTTTGCGCAATGCGGCAAGCAGATTGATCACATCGGCGATGTCGCCGGAACCGTTGATGTCGATTTCGGCGTAGTAGAATTCAGTATTGACTCTGCCGGTACGGACGGCGCCGATGCCGTTGAGCCGGAATTGCCGGGCGGCGGCGATGTCACCAATGCGGCGGCGCAGAGTGGTTTCAACTCCGCCGTCATGGCTGGCGATCCAGGAATTGGCGGCGAGATTGCGGTACTGCTGTTTGACCTTTGCCATCTCCCGCTTTTCGGCGGCATATTTTTCATACTCTTTTTTCTGTCGGGCGAGTTCTTTCTCTGCCCGGGCGATCTTTTCGGCATTGGGGATGTTTTTGAGCAAAGACTGACCGAGTGTGAAAAAGAGGAATATCTGACTGATCACCAGCAGGATGCAAACGGCGATCAACTGACCTTTGCGGGTTTTCAATGCTTCACTGATATTCATTTTTTCACCCCCTTGGCGGTTTCAGCGCTTTTTCTGGTGTTCGGGACGAGTTTCAAGGTGATAGTCGCCACGGCGCTGTCTCCGGTCTGCCGCTGTTGGAGTTGACCGATCTTCCAGTATCCCAGCGGATTGATGATCCTGGGCAGATCAAGTTTGGCATCTTCGCATTGGAGGATCATGTCGATGCTGCTGTCGCTCCAGCGGATGCTCGAAACCAGCACATTGCCGGGCAGAGCGTTGGAAAGCAGCGCAAATTTCTGAATGAGGTCAGGATCTCCGGCGCCGGAATCGATGACCCGCTCCATCTCTTTCTGCTCTTTGAGCAGACGTTTGGAGTTGCGCCGTGCTGAATCGATATCCCGTTTCAACTTTTTGTTTTCGTTCTGCAGCGAACGGTAACGCTTGTAATCCGCTCCCCAGGTTCTGCCGAAGTGCCACAGAATATTGACACCGATCAGGATCAGCAGCAAGGTGGTGACGATAAAATGTCCGCGGTAGCGCACCGGACGGAGTTTTTCCGGAAGCACCGCCAGCGGGGTGCGGTTGCGTTCAAATTTGCCGCAGGCGATCATCCGGGCGATCAGCAGTATGGGCAGTATCTTGGAAAATTCATCATCGGATTTGCGTTCATCCGGGATGATGATGAATTTGCCGATGACCTCTTGCCAGGCGTTGTTGACCGTGGCGGCATCGGTGTTGGTGGCAGGCTGCCATGCTCCCCGGGCAAAGGTGAATCCCGGTTCGATTTCGGGCAGAAAGAGTTCCGGATCGTCGGGGTTTACTGCCAGGAACGGATAGATGAAGCCATCGGCACGGCAGGCGCTTTGGGTCATTTTTGCGCTGATGCCGTTGAGCGAACTTTCGTCAAAAATGTACACGCCGACAGAGACTTGCAGATCATCACCGGCCGGACTGGAAGCAAATTGGAACATCCGTTTTTCCGGAATGCTCATCAAATGGCGGGGCAGTTCGAGTTCCACGGCGCCGCGCTGTTCCCGGCTGGGAAGATCTGCGGATTTGAATTGGAAGAATACGCCGTCCGGCAGAGCACCGGTCAACAGCAGCAGACCGTCCCGGTGCTGGATCTCCTTGAGAATATTTTTCCAGGTTGCCGCCGGGTTTTCTTTGTCCAGCTCTGCCGAAGCGAAGCGGGACATTTTCCACTGTTTATCGGCGCGCTCGAATCTGGCACCGCGTACCATATCCGGCGTGAAAAACAGCACCGCAAAGTTTTTTATTCCGAGTAACTCCACCTTTTACACCATTATATTTGAAAGAGTGATCTTATTTTTTTTTCAGATTTTCCATCTGCCCGCTGCATCAACTCAAGCAGCATCTGCCGGGCTTTTGCCTGATCCTGCTGCCGGAGTTCTTCATATTTTTTCATCTCTTCGGGAAATTGGGCGCGGAGTTTCCGGAAGTCCGGGAGTTTGATGTCCCGGTTGCTGCTGGGAACTTCCTTGTTGCGGCCCTCATTCATCGTGATTTTGCGCTGGGGGAGCAATTCGATATTTTTCGCCTTGGCAAGTTCGAGCAGTTTGGGCAATCCGGTGCGCGGATCAGCTTTGATCGCTTTGATGGCGGCATCGTATCCGGCGGCATCAGCGAGGCGCAATTTGATCAGATTGCATTCCAGAGTGGTCTGCAGTTCGGTGCCGGCTTTTTTGGCAAGTTCGGCATATTTCTGCTCGTTTTCGAGCATAGCTTTATCAAGTGCGGCGCTCTCTTCGGGGAATTTCTCCCGGATGGTTTCAAAGGCGAGAATGCGCCGCATGCTTCCCATCAGGCGCATGGATTCCATACCCCGGGCGTTGCCCCACATGCCGCCGCGTCTGCCGTTGCGGTTGCCTCCGCGGTTTCCGCGCATGCCGCCGCGCTCACGGTTTCCGCGCATACCACCGCGTTCGCCCTGAAAATTCGGCCATTGTCCCGGCGGGGGCGGAACGTTGAATTCATCGGCACTTACCATTACGGCGAGCGACAGAGAGAATACCAAAGCAATAAGCTTATTCATGTTTAACTCCTTGTAAAGTTGTTGCACTATTTTTTGATTTGTACGTTCAAAAACAGGACTTCCAACAATATTAACGCAACAACCCCGGCATTTATTTTGTCGAATGCAAATTTAATTCCGGATTAAATTTCGCAAATATAACTAATCAATTATATACAATAACGCACAAACCACCGGATGTCAACCGGTGGTTTGTTTTTTTCGGCTTTTTTTCCGGTAAAGCGGGGTTTTTTCTGACTTATCCGGAGAAAAGGAGATTTTAAGAAATATTGCAGATTTTACGGGAGAAATCAACTGCCGTCTGTTATGCCAGAATAAAACGCTCTCCATGATCCGAGAGTTCCGTGAGTGCCCAGACCAGAGCATCCATCCGGTCTGGACTGTGACGGGAAGTCCCCGGGGCAAAGGAGGTCATCTCGTCTTCCAGCTGCGGGAATTCTCCGACGTGGTGGACCCGCCCTTTTTCATAGAGGGCGGCGATCGGTTCTGCCCGGGTGATTTTGCCGTGGGTGGCTCGCACCGGATGGAAACTGACATCGGGATCAAATTTACGGAGCAATGCTTCGATCAGGTCGCCGCCGTTGTTGACTTCGCCGGTGACCCGGTCGGCTCCGATGGCATGGTAAAGCGAAATCACCTGCTTGGCCCATTCAAGCGGAGTGCCGTGCATGGAACGGTCATCGAGAACATAATATTCTCCATTCTCTCCGCAGGCGGCGGCGACGATCCCGGTGCGGTCGCTGTCGCTGCCGGAAGTCACCGCCGGATCGACTCCGATGACGATGCGCTGAAGTTCCGGAGGACGGGTGACCCGGTAAGGGTCGATCATGCTGCGTTTCCAGAGGGCGCCTTCGACTTCATCGAGGAATTTTCCTTCGAGGAAGCGTTCCCGTTGACGGCGGGGCAGTCCGGCGAGGGTGTTTTCGATATATCCCGGGGGTAAATTGACTGCGTTGTCCAGAGGATTTATCCGCATCGCAGCATAATTTTCCGGTATTTTCAGCGGAAGATTGTCGACCGGATCGATTTTTTCGACAAAGACCCGGTAGGTCCAGTGTTTTTTACCGGGCGGATTGCAGTCAAAAAGAGCCTTGGCATCGAGCGGAGCTATTTTCTGGGCGAGCCGGGTGACGGCGATCTGGACGCTGGAATAGTCCAGTTCGGAACATTCGTTGAAGTAGACCGTGACGAATTCTTTGCCGAGTATCTTGTCTGCCCGGCAATCATCATCCAGTCCGATCAGCCATATTTCCGAACCGTTGCCGAAAACAAAAACGCCGTCACTTTTACGGTATTCATATTCGATACCGTCATTGAAACGCTGTTTGATCACTTTGGGCAGAGTATCGGTTCCGATAGTTGTGCGTACGGAGTTGGCATAGCGCCGGATGACCGCGTGACGGGAACCCGGAGCCCGCAGGGCACGGATGACCAGCACGCAGCAGAGCAGAAAGGTTTTCCCGGAACGCGATCCGCCGAAAAGCATGATGTTCCGGCTTTTCCCGGAGATGAGTTCCAATGCTTTGAACTGCGCCGGGGTGTAGGAAAAGTTTTCACGATCAGCCATGGTCAATTTCCGGCGATGGCCTGTTTACTGCGGCTGCGCATGAAGCGCTGGCGTCCGCTGGAAAGTTTATACATGGTGCTTTGGAGCAAAGAGGTCAATTCCGGCCGGCGGGCGATGATGTCCAGAATTTTCCGGTGCATCGCCTGCCGGGAACAGCCGTGCATTTTGCCCAGATAGGAGATGGTGCAGCGTTTTACAGAACGTTCTTTGGGAGCAATGATCTCACTGATGATACCGACGGTGTAGTCGTCCAGTTCCAGCAGGAAGCGGAAAAAGCGGCTCAGCATGGGTATCAGATCGGTCGCCGGGGAATCTTCTTCAAATTCACCGGGGATATGGTCAAAATCCGCACATTCGGGCAGCCAGCTCTGGATCTCTTCGTAGCAGGTGAGTTTGCTCCGGCTGTCGACCGAACTTTCAGTGGCGGCACAGTAGCTGCAGGATTGACGGTATTCACATTTGATGCAGCGTTTGGAGTTGCGGTCGGGATTGCCGAAGCAGGCGGTATCAGGGTCATTTCGTTTCATAATATTTTTCCTCAAATATGTTGAAATTCAGCCCCGCAGCACCGGGCAGGTCGCCGGGACAAAGTGTTCCGGAGCAAACCATGCTCTGGCGCGGGGTGAAATATGATTTACATCGTCAAAGGAGGTGTTCCCGGCGAGAATATTCGGATTCAAAAGTAAATATGCCGCCTGCTCAAAAACGGCGTTGCGGATAACTCCGGTAACGGGTTCCGGGAGAGTTTCCATATTCAGCATTGCGGCGATATCCCGGGCTGCGGTCTGTACTGCCGCCAGGCGTTTTTCGGCGGAGAAAGCGGAAAAATCCTCTTTGAGCAAATGAGTTGCAAAAAAATCATCAGCATCTTGTAAAGTCAGCATAGATATTTCCATTTCAAAGTTTGGTTTGAAAATATTGCATATCGGGCAAAAAGTTCACCTGATTGCCCGATTTACATAAAGAGGGATCTTCCCGGCAAAATAATGCCGGGAAGATTCCGGTCAGGAATCACGCATTGCGCAAAGCGGCGATGGCTTCGGCGCTGGGCATCAGGTTTTTGATGCGGCAGCAGCGCTGGGCGGCATTGCGGAATTCAAAGGTCAGTTCGCCGATCGCGACCCGGCGGATACCGTCGAAACCTTTGGGAGTGGCATCGGTGTCGGTGATCGCACGGCCGGAGAGATTGGAGAGTGCAAAGCACTGGGGATCGAGGATCCAGGCATCGCAATCGGGCACATCCGGGTCAGCCATGATGGTCATGCCGCGTCCGTTGATCTCGTTGACGATGACAGCGACATAGGCGCCGCGGCGGTCATCGGAACGCAGGATCTGAATACGGTCACGGTATTCGTTGGAGATGACCCGGGCCTGTCCGGGAGAACAGAGGATCTGCATGGGATCACCGCCTTCGCCGAGAACCTTCTGGGCGGCATCGTTGATGGAGAAACTGTCCAGACGGGTTTTTCCGGCATCGATGGCAAGCGAATGAGTCCCGGTTCCGAAGTAGTACAAGCCGCCGGCTTCACCGAGGACACCCGGAGCGGCTTCCACGCGGCGTCCGAAGAGCGCCACCCGGTTGAGGTCGCGGGCAAGTTCGGAGAGGGCGAGTGCCGTCTGGCGGTTGAGCTGGTTGTCGGCGCTGCCGTTGAGGGCGATGGCAAGCGAACTGCCGGAGATGACGATCTCTTTACGGAAGATCTGGGTGGCGTTCCATTCCACATTGCTGCATTTACCGGTTTCGTCGCCGTCACCGTTGGCGCTGCCTTCATTCATCGGGGTGGAGACGATGATGAATTCCTTTGCGCCGTCGAGGTCGCTGACGCCGGTAAGATCAGAGCCGTTTCCGGCGGCAAATTCGACCGTGACTTCGGTGCCGTTGACGGCGGTCACTTTGAAAAGAGCCGGGTCTTCTTTGACGGCGATGAGCATTCCGGGGACAACTTTGGCGGCATCGGAAGCGTTGAGGGTCAGCGCATTGCCGGAGATGGCAAGTGAAGCAAAGCCGCGACCGGAAAGCTGGTCTTCGACCCATTCGTGTTTGCGCTGGACGGCATTGCTGCCGATGCGGAAGTTGGAGATGAAACGCGGTTCATCTTTGATGACCGTGGACATGATGTCGGCAAGGTCGCGTTTTGCATTGGCGAAACTGTAGGTGTAAAGCATCTTTTTTTCCCTTTCTTAAATGTTTTTGGGGTAGTTAGAGATTTTCCGCGGTAACGGAGTTGAGTGAATTGACAATACGTCCGATCCGGTCATTGCCGGAAATGCTGTCTGCACTGTTGTGCTGAAACATTTCCGGAAGCGGATGGCTGGGGCCCGGAGTGATGCGGGCGTGGAAACAGCCGGGGGATCTGCCGGCGACTTCAGCGGCGAAAAGTTTCACCGCATTGCTGTCCTCGAGGTCGATATTGTGTTTTCTGGCGAGAAAATCAAAATAATCGGGGTCGGTACAGCCGGTTTCGGCGGCGATTTTTTCGATCTTGCAGCTGCGCTGGAGTTCCTGATGGCGCATTTGCAGTTCGTCGTACTCGGCTTGGAGCTGAGTCAGCTCTTCGCCGGGGGCGGCGGGATCAAAATTTTCCAGTACGGCGGTCTCTTCCGGAGAAAGTTCTTCTCCGGAGATGGTTTTTCTGATGAGTTCTCTGATGTTCATGATTGTTCTTTCAGGTTGATTTCGTCAAAGATTTCCTGTTTGCATTTTATACTGAGCGGTTCGACAGCATTCAGCAGTTCGGTGGCGGTGTAGCCTACCGCCCGGCGGTAGGCGCTGCCCATATCCAGCGAAGCCAATTGAAGCACTCCGGCAATGGCGGAATTGAGATCGCGAACCGCAAATTTACGGTTATAGATCACCTCCGGTACCGGGATGTCGAGATCGTAAAGGTGCATGATTCTCCAGGCTTCCAGTTCGGATTGTTCCAGCAGATCGGCGCGGGCGGCGAGGAACTGGCTGACATTCTGAAAATCCCACGCTTTGGATTCGGCGCTCTGATTGTTCCGGGAATTGTTGTGCATCGCCAGACCGACGATCTCATAAAGTTCCCGTTTGAGGTGGTCATTTTCGCTGCGGATGGTGGCAGTTTCCACGCCGGATGGACTGATGTATCGGCTGATGCCCTTTTCATCGATCGCTTCGATGATGGCGGCACTCCGGGCGACGGTCGCAGAAAAATTCTCCGATTTGCTCCCGGCAGAGTTCAGTTTCTGCGCGCCCCGGGCGAAACTTTCCGAGACGACCAGCATGCCGAACATCTGTTTTACGGTATTCATCTGCGCTTCGGACTCATTGTTGAGGATCGCTTCGCTGATATGCACCACATCTTCAAACCAGTGGCCGCAGTCGATGCCGAATCCATCCGGTTCAGTCACTCCGATCAGCGGGACGGTGCCGGTCAGATTGATCCCGGAATCGATCTCTTTCACGCCGTTCGGAGTCTGTTCGTACAAGTGCCAGGTCTCCCGGGTGAACAGCCGCCGCCGCCGCAATTTCACCGGAGGAGAGAAGGGATCGCGATTGAGCAGTTCCTCTTCGGCGCAGACCGCCCAGAGCAGGCGGCCGTCGGGCGCATAGGACCAATCGGTCACCTGCAAAGGTGAAAGTGCCCGGACGCCGGGACGCAGATACTCTTTGCGGGCACGTGCAACGGATGGTTTGCCTTCGAAACTCGGCATTTCCACCGCCAGCCATGCTCTGCCGTAGACATTGAGCAAAGTGGAGAGCTGCCGCATGATCTCGTTGCAGCGCAATCCGGAACGTCCCCAGTCTTCGACGAATCTGCTGTCGGCGTTGCGGCGCACCGGGTCGACCGCAAGGACATACTGGGTGATTTTCTGGGCGATCGCCCGGGGATAGTTGAAGTAGTATGCCCGTCTCCGCCGTTCCGCAAATTCGATGTCGATTTCCGAAACATGCCGGATCAACGCCTGATCGATATAATTTTTACCTCCGCAATAGGCAGATCGGGCGTGTTTCCAGCGGTTTTCGTTGGCGGCATATTCCGGATGCCGCCGGTAAAAGATGTAGTTGTTCAATTTATTTCTCCTCGTGGTGTGGTGCCGGTCAAAGTTCTGCTTCGACCGGGGTGAGTTGTACGGTCACCGTTTTGGCGGCAGATTTTTTCTTGCTTCCGGTGCGTTTCCACCGTTTCGGCCGGCGGTTTTGCAGCCAGAATAATGCTGCCCGCACATCCGGTGCGATCTCTTTGCCGTTGCTGTCTTCGTATCCGGTGGCACGCTTGAGCAACGCCGCTTCGACCATATCATCGCAAAGGGTGTTACGGCGGCGGAACAGCTCATCCAGTTCGGGATATTGTTTCCGGTAGCGGCGCAATGTCGAAAGCGATACTCCGAGAAATCCGGCGGCATCTGCAGTACTTTTCCCCGCATTCAGCAATCTGGCGAGTTCCGGAAGTTTATTCCGGACGATCTCCTGATATTTGGTATTCATTTATTGGACATTCTCCTGCGCTTTTTGAATCTTTACACTCAAGCGCAGGATCGTCAACACATTTGCCGGTGTTTTTTCCAAGATGTGTCAGCAGATTGCAGAGACCATTCAGAGAATACATTTCTCCGGAACTCGAAAAAAGTACTTTTCCAATATTGTTTTCTCTTTTCATAACATCCTCCCCCGGGGTTTACCGGTATTTGCGTTTGTGCAATAAAAAAATATTCAACAATCTTTTTTTAATTAAGCGACGTCTAAAAAATCAATCTAATTGCATGAATGCAATTTTCAAGGGCGCTAAAACAGTTTTTTTTGAAAAAAATTTGTCCGTTTTCTTGCATGAACGCAATAATCTGGTTATATTTGAATTGCCGGACCTCTTCCGGTAACAAATATTCATATTCAAAAGGAGAAATAGATTGAAGATAGACGATGCACTCCGGGTAAAACTTGTAGAAGCCGTGGAAAAATCCGGAGGTGCAAGAGCATTTTCTCTGCGTTGCGGCATCAATGCGGCCAACATTTCCCGTTATCAGCGGGGACTTGTTCACAGTATAAATGATGACAACTGGGAAAAATTGGCGCCATTTCTCGGTATTTCTCCCGGCAATGACGGATTTATGACCGATAAAGAAAAAGATGTCATCGCCGCTACACCGGAATTGACCGCTTTTATCGCCGCCAGAATGAAGTCTCTCCGGATACACAATGTCGAGAAACTGCGGAAAAAAATAAATTTCAGCAGTTACGAAATCCTGCGCCGGCAGCTTGCCGGTAAACTCAACTGGTTCGCCGATACCCTTTCCCGGGTGGTAGAAGTTCTCGATCTCGATATCGCCGATCTCCCTCTGAGCAGCGCCGAGCGCCGGTTGCTCGACCATGCCGCCATGAAACGGCAGGGCAGCGGGATGGTCCGGGTGCTGCCGGTGCTGGCAGGTATCGAAAGCGGAAAACTTTCCATCGACGGCAAAGTTCCGGTTCCTTTGGATGATGAACGTGACCTCCGGGCATTCCGGATCTCCGGCCATGCCATGTCCCCGGTTCTGCTGCCGGGCGATGTGGTTATCGCCGAAACCGTCGCCTCTTCTTATGCTCTTCCCGAAAATTCTCTGGTCGTGATCCGCTTCACCGATCAGGCTTCCGGTGAAGAACGCTGGGCATGCCGACGCTGCCGCCACCTGATCGGATGTCCGCTTATTTTGAGCGCAGATGATTCCTCCGGTGAATTGATCCCGGTCTTCCCCGCCGACGTCATCTGGTGTGGAGTCATCCGCCAGCGCATCAGTAATTTTTAAGAGGCGCGATCTCGCTTTGCCGGGGCGGGCCTTGCGGTCGTCGCCACTCGGGTCGAGGACAGTAGTCCACTCCCCTCGTGGACTCCTCGGCAAAACCCGGCCGGCTGTGCGATATCGCGCCTTACTGCGTGGGTTGGAGCGGCGCCGATCTGTCGGGCTGAACGTCCGACCGGCGAGAGGTAGTGATGATTCCGCCTGACGGCGGTTGTTAAGGAGCGGCGCCGATCTGTCGGGCTGAACGCCCGACCGGCGAGAGGTAGTGATGATTCCGCCTGACGGCGGTTGTTTTTTTAGCGAGTGACTCTGTTTTGTTGTCGGCAAAGAGAGACATTGCATACCAGTCGCTGTCCCCCTCAAAACCTCTCAACATTTCCCAAACCTCCCACCAACTCCCACTCAAAGCGCCAACCAACAAGCAAAATCCTCCTTTTTCCAAGAATATATTCTATCAGCGCTTGACTTTATAAAATTTTGTTTTATAGTTGACAGGTGTAACAAAAAAGTTATATTTTTTATATAAGGAGCAAAGAAAAATGGAACAGAGCGATATTCAACTTTTGCAGCAGGAGGTTCGCCGGATCGCTGCGCCTTTGCAAAGTGTCCGCGGAGAAATGGGCAGGATCATTGCCGGTCAGGATGCGCTGGTCGAACGGCTGCTTCTGGCGATGATTTCGGATGGTCACGTCCTGCTTGAAGGCGTCCCCGGTCTTGCCAAAACTCTGGCGGTGAAAACGCTCGCCCGGACGATTTCCGGAAGTTTTTCCCGGCTGCAGTTCACTCCTGATCTGCTCCCGGCTGATGTGATCGGTACCCGGATCTACAACGCTCCAACCGGAGAATTTTCCACCCGCATCGGTCCCGTGAGTGCCAATATCGTGCTCGCTGACGAGATCAACCGGGCTCCGGCGAAGGTGCAGAGCGCCCTGCTCGAAGCGATGCAGGAAAAGCAGATCACCATTGGCGGAGAACGCTTCGCTCTGCCTGATCCGTTTCTGGTGATGGCGACCCAGAACCCCATCGAACAGGAGGGGACCTATCCGTTGCCGGAGGCGCAGCTGGATCGTTTCATGTTCAAACTCCGCATCGATTATCCCTCCCGGAGCGAGGAATTGAGTGTCATCGACCGCATGGCGCACCCGCTCCCGCCGCCGGAAGCGATTTCGGTGGCAAAAGTCGAAGACATCATCGAAGCCCGCAAAATGGTCGACCGTATATATATGGATGAAAAGATCGTCGAATACATTCTCGATCTGGTCATTGCCACCCGCCCCGGCAAACGCAAATCGCTTTCCTCCCGTCAGGATGGGGTGAAGCTTTCCGGCATCGATCATCTGGTGACTTTCGGTGCTTCGCCCCGCGCCTCCATTGCGCTGGCGCTGGCAGCCAAGGGACTGGCTCTGCTCCGGGAACGGGCATTCGTTCTGCCGCAGGATGTGAAAGACATCGCTCCGGATGTCCTGCGTCACCGTCTGGTGCTCTCCTACGAAGCCGAAGCGGAAAACATCGATGCTGACGCCATCATTTCCCGTCTGCTTGCCGAACTTCGCACCCCCTGATCTATTTTAAGGTATTGGATTATGTTGCCACCGGAACTGGTTGCCCAGATACGTCTGCTGGAGATCCGCACCGACCGGGTGGTCGAAGAGATCACCGGCGGCGCCTACCGCAGTATATTCAAGGGGCGGGGTATTGAATTCGAAGAGGTCAGAGAGTACACTCAGGAAGACGATGTGCGCCTGATCGACTGGAACGTTTCCGCCCGGATGGGTTCTGCCTATGTCAAAAAATTTGTGGAAGAACGTGAACTCAATGTCATGTTTCTGGTCGATGTTTCCGCTTCCGGCAGTTTCGGTTCGGCGGCGCAGAGCAAGCGGCGAACCGCTGCCGAACTTGCGGCATTGCTGGCATTCAGTGCCGGAAAAAATGGCGACCGCACCGGACTGATGATGTTCAGCGACAAAATAGAACTTTTTCTGCCGCCCCGTTCCGGCCGGCGTCATGCTTTGCGGATGATCAGCGAAATGCTCACCTTTGAACCATCCCGCCGGGGCACCGATATCGCTCTGGCTCTGGAGGAGTGCGCCCGGGTTTTGAAAAAACGGACGATCGTTTTTCTCATCAGCGACCTGATCGACAGCAAGGATTTTTCCAGTCAGTTGAAACTGCTCCGGAGCCGTCACGATGTGGTCGCTTTGAAGATCATCGATCCGCTGGAACGCCGCTGGCCGGAAAATATGCCGCCCATTGAATTGGAGGATGCCGAAAGTGGTGAAACCGTAAGTTTTGACCGGGCTCCTGCCGTTTTGAGCGGTGAATTGAATGCATTCCATTTCAAAAGCGAAGAGATCTGCCGCCGGGCGCAGGTCGATCTGGTCAATATCGAAAACGGCGGTGATGTTTTGAAGCCGCTGATCGGATTTTTCAGTCGGCGCCGTCAGCGCCGGGCAAAGGGGGTTTAAATGAAACAGAGTTTGAAGTTTACCCTGCTTGCCCTGATCGCGGCAGTTTCGGTTGCGGTGATTTTCATCGGTTCCGGCTGGCTGTGGTCGCAGTTGCGCCCGGGGAAAATCGAGGTTCCGGAAGCGGCGAAACTGCTTCCGGCAGATCAGGTGGTTCTGGGCGATCGTGCTGAACTGAGTTTCGAGATCGTCATCCCGGAAAGCCTCGTTCCCGGAAATGTCGAGATCGTTTGCGGCAAAGGTTCGGTCGCAACCGGAACTCCCGACTGGAAGCGGATCAACTGGCGCTGGAGCAGCGGACGCTGGCGTTTTTCGCTCAATATCCGCGCATTGTCTGCCGGAGAGATACCGGAAGGCAAGATCATCTTTGATCTTCTGCCTTTCATCGGCAATGCGGCGGCAAAAAAATACACGGTGGTGATCCCCGAATTTTCCTCGGTCATCCCGCCCGGTGAGAAGTCCGGAAGCGAACTGCAATTGGCCGGTATCGTTGATATTCCGGAAGATGCTCCGGTGATGAAACAGATCCGCCGTTATAAATATGTGATATTTGCCGCACTTTTGCTGCTTGCGCTTCTGACATGGTTTTTTATCTTCCATTGGCGGCGGCGCAAATCGGCGGTGGAGATCGATTGCTGGGATGCGGCGCTGGCGGCTCTCTCATCCTTGCACGACCGGATCCGCCGGGGCGATATCCTGCCGGAAGCGGCCTATACTGAATTGATGGATATCCTGCGGAACTATCTGGAACTGCGTTTTGATCTGCCCTTTTCCCGCCGGACAACTGCGGAATTTCTGCCGGAACTTATCAATACTGATTCTCCGCTTCCGGAAAAATTCCGTTCTCCCCTCGGTGCTTTCCTCACCAATGCCGATATGATCCGCTTCGCCAAGGCTCCCGCCGCTCCGGAAAAATTGTACGAAGCCGTCGAGCAGCTTGCCGGAATGGTCCGAGCGACCATCCCGGTAACGGAAAATTCCACTTCAACTTCGCAAAAAATGGAGAATCGCAATGTTTGATTTTCAATATCCGTGGATGTTGCTGACTTTATTGGCGGTTCCGCTGATGGCGTGGCGTTTTTACTGCCGCCGCCGTCCGTCGGTGGTGATCCCGAGCGTGGTTCCTGCCCGACGGATCGCCCGGAAACGGCGTCTGACTTTTCCGGAGATCTGCATTTTGCTGACCTTGCTTTTTATGGGGGTCGCTCTGGCGCGGCCCCGGCTGGCTCTGGGGAGCGAAGTGGTTCGGGCGCAGGGATTGGATATCGTGCTTGCGATCGACCTTTCCGGCAGCATGCAGGCGATCGACCGCCCCAAAGATATGAATAATGAACGGTTCATTTCTGCCTTGAATTCCGGAAAAATGGCCAACCGTCTGGCGGTTGCCAAAGCCGAGATCCGCCGTTTTATCGAAAAGCGTCCCAATGACCGCATCGGTCTGATCGGTTTCGCTGATCTGGCATACAGTTTTGTGCCGCCGACTCTGGATCATGCGCTGCTGCTTTCCCGTCTGGATTCTCTGGAGCTGGGCGAAGTCGGCGAACAGACCGGCATCGCTTCGCCCATCGGTACTGCGGTCAAACGGTTGAAAAATTCCACCGCACCCCGCCGGATAATGGTGCTTTTCACCGACGGAGCCAACACCGCACAGAATCAGCTCACTCCGAAGCAGGCTGCAGAAGTGGCAAAAGAGTTCAATGTCATCATCCATACCGTCGGTATCGGCGGCAATGAGGCGTTTGCCATCGTCTCCACACCTTTCGGTGCCCGGCTGGTTCCGGTGAATGGCAGTTTTGATGCCGCATTGCTCCATGATCTTGCCAAAATCACCGGCGGGATCTCTTTCCAGGCCGAAGATAAGGACGGAATGGCCCGGGTCATGGATGAGATCAACGCTCTGGAAAAGACCAATATCGAACAGCCCCGCCCGGTCCACTACCGCGAATTGGCGCCCTTTGCCGCGCTGGCGGCGCTGGCGCTGCTGGTTCTGGGGCTTACCGCAGAATATTCCTGGAAGATGCGTTTACCGTAAATTACGGACAATATTTCATATTGTGAAAAGTTATGGGAATTTTTGAAAACTTTGTCAGAATTTGATTCATGAAATCATTTTTTATGTGTATAATAAAGCCGTGTCAAAGAGTATTTGACGAAAAAACGGCACATCACGATATGTGCAATAATAAAAGAAAGGATTAAAAAATGAAGAAAACCCGTGGTTTTACCCTCATCGAGCTGCTGGTTGTGATCGCGATCATCGCCATCCTCGCCGCCATGCTGCTCCCCGCCCTCCAGTCTGCCCGTGAACGCGGCCGTCGCGGCTCCTGCGTCAGCAACCTGAAACAGATCGGTACCGCCCTGATGCAGTATTCTCAGGACTACCGCGAAAAAATGCCGGCTGGCAACTGCCGTACCTCCAGCACCGCCTCTGCTGTCAAAGCTGTCGGCGCTGATATCGCCGGTTCTGCCGCTGGTCTCGAAGTCCTCCGCGCCAACGAATATCTCGCTGACTACGGCGTCTTCACCTGCCCGAGCAGCACCGTTTCCGCTGAAGACGGCACCGCCGCTCTGACCTACGAAGGCGATGATGCCAACCTCGCTTATGGTTACATCCCGGGCTATATCGCCGGTAACAACGGTTCTGAATCCGCTATCGGTTTTGACCTCGACGGTACCAAAGTCGGCAAAACCAACCACACCAACTATGGTAACATCCTGTTCGCCGACGGTTCCACCCGTGGCTTCAACGGTGCCACCTGGTTCTCCAAGGCCAACACCGGTATCGCTTTGGATGCCAACATCCCGACCAACACCATCAAGTAAT